>WBZR01000247.1_pt1 | contig 91896 bp, 76 predicted proteins | sample 5204231 | NCBI WGS metagenome assembly WBZR01 (sample SAMN12412403, study PRJNA552823) | activated sludge metagenome | isolation source: activated sludge from anammox sidestream of wastewater treatment plant... | place: USA: Virginia | collected 2017-08
CGCCAAGGGCTCTGCCCCTGGACCCCGGCTTCTTCCCCTCCTGCCGGTTCGCTATCAGCGCCTGCGCAGGATCGAAAAGTGGACTCGACTCTCATAGCAACTGGTACATAAATTGGGGGCAGGTCAGATCGACAATTCATTCTTCCCTCCGGCCTGCGTACCTAAGTGCGGCGGCCAGTGACGCCGGGTCGCATATCGCGAAGGCCGCCGGGTTTCAGCCACCCGGTTGCCAGGCGTCGAATGGGCCGAGGTCGACGGGCCAGTACAGGCCAGTGATTGTTGACATGACGGTAAAGAGGTTTCGGCGACGCTGGAAACTCCGTCCATCGACGCGGTTGGGGGCGGCAAGAATCCCTCGTCCGAGTCATTCAGTTAAGTCGCCGGGACTGTTGGCCGCATGATTTCTTGTGTTCGCATTTCGGAAGTTGATGCCATGATCGTTGATCGTCGAGGGGAATCATCCCAACCCCCAATAGCGCTCCCTGAAAGCGGGCGATGGGATTCGAACCCACGACGTCCAGCTTGGGAAAATCCCATTCGCTGACCACGAAACGGTCGGGAAACTCCGTGCTTTTCAACAACTTAGCGATCGAATTGACGTTTCGCAAGGCCTCGCGCGGCATCGCGGTTTTTCGCATGATTTCGGGGTATTCCTACGTGCACGGGGGTAGAAAGGGTACGAGCCCACGACGTCATCTGCACAGAACTGGATATCGCGTTGAGGGTGATAGAAAACACCTGAACACTCCCTGCTTCATGCGAATCACGCCAGGTCGGCGAGGTCCGCACGGATCGCCCGCGTGCTTAACGCCGTTGGTCTAGAGAGTCGTTGCTCCTCCCAGATCAATACGTCTGCAAGACGCGCAAACCGAATCCGACCACGGCGCTCAAACGGTAGTTCGCCCCGCTCCATCGCGGCCACGAACAGTCGCTCTTCGCATGCGCTGCATTTTTCGAATTTGGTCCACAGAGAGCCAGCGATCGAATTGTCCCAGCACGTCTTCGCTCATTCGGGTAGGTGTTCGGGCGACTGAGCGCTTCATGGCTCCACTCCTTGTTTCAGGGATTGATAAGACGAAAGTCCAGCGCGTTCATCATAGGAGCAGTTCAGCAGCACGATAGTGGGACGCCGTGCGGAGGCTCAGAATGACCACTCCGTGAGATTCTCACGGTCCGTTGCAGGCGATTCATCGCGGTGAAGGGCAGGATCCGGCGGCGTGTGAAGTTCAATTGCGGTCTGTTTGCCGATAGAACCAAGGGTCCCGACCATCTGAAAGAGGAGCATGCAAGCCGGCAAGAAACGACGCTTCTACTGCCTCTGCGATTGACCCTGGCGCAAGTCCGACTCCGGATCGGGTGATACTATGTCATATTCTGAATGAACGAGCGATTCCGTGCGTCTTGGGTCATTAAGAAAAGCGCTTAGCCACGTGAAGGCTACGGGCACAGTTTGACATCTGCCCTGCGCTATTAGGAGTTGGGGACTATGCCCCGCGACCATCGGGGCATCCGGCACTCCACCTGATTGCCACCACTTCCGGAACGGCTCTCGGAGAGCCTCATGCAACCCGTCAACTTGCGCTGCGATAGCAAGGGCGCGTTCCGCCGCGTACCCCTCGCGTTGGGAGAGACCCGCTGCGACGTCCCTCAAAGAGCCCAGCCATGTCATATCGTCACGTTCCATCAATCTGCCTTTCCTTTCGATCCACTGAAGTGCGAGCGTCAATTTCGAGTCCATTGGTCTCGTAGGCCTCTAATTCGGCCGGCGTTGGATCGGACCCAAATCGCGCGTACATCTGACTTGCACGATTCCATTCAACAATCGTTGATGGATGGAGGTCTGGATGCGCTTCAGGAGACCTAATAGCATGAAATTGGAAGGCATGTCTAGCTTCATGCAGATAAGCTCTAAGGAGGTACCTTGGATTGTGGACACTGAACAAGTGGACATTGAGTCCGATCTGGTTGTCCCGTGGGTTGAAGAATCCCCAACAATGCTTTGGTCCATCAAAGCATATGAGCGGACTGCACACAGGCCTATTCTGCATCTTGGCAAGCCCTTCCTCGGCGCGCGACAAGTCAAAATAGCGCGCAAAGGGGTCGACACGCAATTCGGGAGATCGTTTGCACAGGGCGGGCATCTGCTCGCGAAGCAGCGCGCTCTCCGCTAACTCTCGAACTGCCGCCGCATTCTCTCGTGCGAAGTATGCGTTTTCGTCAGCGCGGGTCCATGGTCGCTCGTCTCGGGGGTCAGGAAGCGCGTCGAGCAATCCGCGCCAGGGCGGCTGGAGTGTCTCGGGCGCCAGCAGTTCCCGTTTAACGTGCGCAATTGACCGCTCGATCGCTGCATCGCGTTGGCAGCGTTCCATTTCGAACGCATCACGTTCAAATTCATCGCGTTCCATGTACCCGATCATATGCCGAGAGTTGCGAAATCCATCGTGATTTCAGGCGTAGGTGGCAGAATAGTTTCGAAAAAAGCGGAGGAACAGTCGCGTAGCTTCGCGTGGTTTCGCGGCTCTTCGCGTAGGCGCAAGAAGCGTTCGCAATCAGGTGAGCGAGGCGGTCATTGAGGGCTTACGCAGCGAATTCGACCGTGAGGTGTTTTCGATGTGAGCAGAGCGCTCTGACAAGAGTGGATGAAGCAGACACGATTCACTGCGAGATGCCGAAGCGATCGACATGCCTCGAAGAGGCGGTGGCTGGCCTCCGGCCTAGCGCAAATAGGCGTGACTTGCGCCGCAGGATGCGCTATCGTCGATGCGTGAATCAAACCGCGTTTGATTCGCGATCGTCAGAATCATGCAAACGCGTGGCCTGGCGTCTGAATCGTGGGATCGGACAACCGGTAAACCTGTCTACCAAACAGGCTAAGGAGGCGGACTTCATCACCCGCCATGTTCGAGTGCTCGTAGCGCTGGATGCCAGGAGACTGGCTCGTCCAGTGCGAGGGAGGCTCGGCTGAGTAAACCCAAGCTTTTTGGAGTAATCCAGCCGTTCGATCCCATACACATCCTTGGCGAGTCGCTTCGCACTTGGCCGGCCCGTGGTTCGCCACGGAGGCAGGCCGCGTCGAACGCGTCCGCCTCGTTCTTTGTATTTGAAAACTGGGCGACCGGGACAGACTCGTGCATTTGCGCGAGCCGGATCAGCCAAAGTGGGTGATGTCGCCATCGGCGGCTAATCCCCCTGCGGGGTTCGGGACCGTCTGACGCACGCGAGTGTGGCAGCGGCCCGTTCAACGTTAGCCCGGGCAGGGAGCTTGTCTGCGGTGACGCAGGCGACCGGCGCGATGATAAGCGCCGGCATTCCGCTTCAAACGGCGGATGGTGAAAAGCTCAACTGCGAAAGGCGGGAAACCGCTTCTGGGTGAGATCGATCGGAGACGTGCCGAACTGCGTTAGAAAGACCTTCGCTGACGGGTAAGGGGAGCTTCTAGATTCGTACCCCGAAATCGCCTGCCAGCCGGCGGGCGAAACGATGTCAACGGCGGAAGCCGTCGGCATACAGCGATGTGAGCGACGTGTGCGGGAGAGACGCACGCGCCAATTCCAGGTCAAGCGACGTGAACGATCGATCGGAGACTGGTTCTAACCGGGGAAGGACTCTGGCAGCCGGGGTGATGCCCGGTGCCCGCATATCGAGCGGGTGCTTGAAACGCCGGAGTCTGGGAGCGGGGCCTCAGTAGGAGCACGCGGGAGCGTGGCGGCAAAGCGGCAAGGCAGTCGCGATGCCGTTCGAGTGCTACGGGTGGTGCCGGGCACAAGATCGACGACGAAAGGGCCGACGAGCATTTCCCATGTTTGCAGACGTGTCGGTGCGGCGCCGGGGCAGGGTTGACCTGCCCCGGCCCGTTTTCGGCGGGTCGGAAGACAGCCAATGCGGTCAAACGAGGACCCTCGGGAGAGGGCCGTCGTTTGGCAGCGGAGTGACGATGCACAGGCGGGGTGTACCCGCATGTGTGTCGAGGTTGCGAGGCCGCAACCGCTATGGATCTCCACTGATCTTGTTGCTGTGCGCGATACGTCGAATTCGCGAAGGAATTCGGCTTGTTGGTGCAGCGAAAGCAGGATGTGGTGCGGGAGTTTTGTGCGGGGAGCAACTGCAATAGATGAATCTAGCCGCATGGGGCATATGGATGCCGGTCGCAGGAGGCGAACCGAGAAGCTGTCGGCGCGGCCGACAGCGACGATGGGTTTGCGATGGACGGCGAAGCGACGGCACTCGACTGCGCGCCATGCAGTGAGCGATTCGGAAGCTGCAGGGGTGCCCAATGCACTAGCGGGTAGCGGCGTGGTTGTCATGGAAGGAGGTGGTTTGGCACGCTGTGCCGGTAGCGCGGGAAACCGCGTGGCCGGCGTGCAGGAGAATTTGGGATCGAGCGAAAGGAGGTGATTGGCATGGGTTGGTGGCGCACCGCGAGTGGCTGCGTCATTGGCGACGGACCGGCCGACATCATCGAGGAATTCGATGAGCGGTGCTGGCCGGAGCCGGTGAACATTCCGCCCGACGTGCGGGCACGCATCGTTGCGTGCTATCGAGAGGATTTCGACCGGGAGCCAACCGAGCGTGAACTCGGCGAGTTGCTGGAGTTCTGCGGACCGGGTCCAGAGAGGGACTGAAGCTCGAACGAAAGGAGGATCAACAAGGCTTTGCGGGTTTGTGCCAGAACAACCCGCTCATTTGAAGGGGGAGGGACAAGCGAATGGAATATCGATGCGTCGCAACATCAGTCGAAGGATTCGTCCGGCAGCTCGCCGTCGCGTACATCACGCACGGTTATTGGTTCTACGTGGTCGGGACCATCCCGGAGGGCAAGGATCCGGACGCGGTCGATGCGAAGCTCATTGAGCGCTACGGGATCGCCATTTCGAAGTGGGCACGGTGCCGGCGGAAAAAACAGGGCCTCGCGAACATGCAGTACCTCCGGCACGAGCGGTTTTTCGTGCTGCTCGCGACCAAGGGCCGGCACGAGTTCTTTGAACGGGAGCGGGCGTCGATTCGTGACGTACGGCGCAAGTCGATGACGATTGGGGGTTACAGCATCGGCTGCCACAAGGGACGGGATGGAAGGTGGCACGCTTCAGTGAGAATCGAACAGGAGCTGTTTGTTGAACTAAAATCCACCCTTCTGGAAGGCAGCCGGCACTGCAGTCGACGGTCGGCAGAGGCAGCCTTGGCTGGGATTCGCCATCAGCCCTATGCGCCAGTTCGGCGGCAGCTGTATGACCTGTGGCGAGCGGTTAACGAAGCGCGGAGAACTGCCGGACGTGGGGCGATTCACAGGTCTGCTCTGCCCTGGACGCGCCGCGTGGTGCAACCGTTCGAGTGAAAGTGTGACATAACAAAGCCGGCGCGTGCCGTGAACAGTGCTGACATCCGAGTCCTCATTACTACGAGTCGCGCATCCTTACCAGCTCCAAGTCGCTCCCTTGGCGAGTCACGGCCACTCTATTTGAATCGCGTATTGCAGTTGCGGAATGCGACATATCGAAAGGAAACATGCATCGGAGCGTTTTGAGGGACGCAACCGCGATTGGTTTCGAGCGCGCCCAGTGGAGCGCCGCCTCGACCAAGAACGACTCCAGCGACTTGGAGAGGCGGATTGCTTTTCTTGGGGGCGTGTACCGGCCCCGTTCGTTCTCCTGGCACAGAGCACCCCACCAGATGGCCGTCTGCCATGCTGCCCGAGTCGCGCGGCTGACTGCGGCGCGCTGCCCCCAGTTTTCGTACATCCGTTGAATAACACTGCCGCGTTGAACATCACCCTGGATGCTCAGTAAGCGTCCGATCGCGTCCATCACGTCTCCGAAGAACGGATACGCGGCGAGCGTCATTCCCCAATGGAGCGCGAGCCTGTGTTCCGGATTTGCTTCCGGAAGCAATCGAAAGCCGAGCTCTTGTAGCGCTCGACACGCCTTCGGGGGAGTGACCCATATTCGACAGAGCACTGTAATTGTCTTGCCGCGGTTGCCGCTATGCCCGTCACCACTCACTGAGTCCGAGAGGAACTTGTCCAGCCAAGTGCGCACGTCCTTCACGGCAATACGTGCCGCACTTCGCGACGCCACAGCATCCAGCCACTGCAAACGCAATTCGCGATCGAAGCCGATGGTTTCACGAATCATGGTCAACGCGACCTATCCGAACAAATGGTACAAGTGCTTCCTCAATCGAAACTCCGCCGTGACTACGGACGACCGCATTCGGGGAGGCAAATGCACCGCGGCCGGCGGCTAATGCCACATACATGGCGGCAGGCAACCCCACTCCATTCCACGCGATAGCGCTGTTGCTGGCTACGATCGCGTCGCGTGTGTTTGCGTCAGGAAATACGATCGCGCGAGTCCCCGTCTCATCGGGAATAGCGCCGACGTCCGGCCGCCCGACTCCGCGTGCCTCCGTGTTGCCGTGGTCCGCTGTTATGAAGACCTCAAATCGGCGTTGACGGAGCAGCTGAATCAGCGACACAAGGTGGCCGTCTCTGCCCCACTGACGTACGGACGCCTGCAGTACTGACGCTCCAGCGCTGACGCCATGCACGAGTCGGTCGATCGAATTGAGCACGACCGCAACCGCTGTCGCACCCTGATCATCGGCGACACCCCGTGTGCGGTCGATGACCGAAGCCTCCGGTTCATCGAGCCCATGTTTCACGAAAGCCACGCGGTCGCGGCGACGTCCCCGCTCTTCCCAAAAGTTCTTCCAGTGTCGGTCCTCCGCATGGGTCGACAGAATAGTCGGCTCGAAGAATACCGGAGACTCCCCCGAAAAAATTGCCTGACGCGATACGGATGTGATGGTTGGTATCCATGCGAACAACGCGGATTCGTCGATTTGCAAATCGTGGCGCCAGTCAGTTCCTGGGGCGTCGCGAATCGTCAACCACTGACTGAGCGACATGCCATCCACGACGATTAGCGCGACGCGGTCGCTGTCCGAGAGACGATGCGCCATGCGGTGAACAACCTGGTGCACCATCGAAGGGATGGGAAGGAACGAGCGATTCATTAGGCCTGCGTAGCGGGTAAACAACCAATTGCGCAACCGCGAGTCGATCGCTGCTTGGATGGCTTCGAACTCGGACGCGAGGCCCGCCCTATCGGTGGTTTCAAGTTCGTCGAATTGCCGGGTCAGCTCGGCCCAACGCAGCGCAAACGCAGTCCAAACCGTCGGCGGGACACTGGGCTCAGGGACCTCAATCTTCAAATTCTGAAGAAGCGAGCGAACTGATTCCGCCGTCCCCACTTTGGAGACACCATGCACACCGATCTGCTCCCAGCGCCCGGCAAAAGCACTGGCGTCGTCCACATGAACGGGTTGCAATCGCCCATCGACGAACAAGTTGTCAATTACGAGCCGCAGCTCGGGCGAGTCGAAGGGGATGTCCGCTGGGCCTTGTACCGATAGCGCCACTGGCGGCGGAACAGCGCTTGGCTTGTCCAACGCCAAGTGTCGTGGCCATCGCTCTTGGAGAAACGTGAAAAACGTCTCGGCCGATGCGACAAGGAGAGCTAGCGGCCAGTCAGGAAACCGCCCTGATTGATTCGCGACACTCTCGAACCTCGCTGCGAAAGCGGCGGGCACGCGGCGACCGGCGTAATGAAGCCTCGCCAACTGCCCCAAGAGCTCCTCGACACTGGTAACGATTTCCGGCGACAGCTTGAACACGGCGCGGAGCACGTAGTCTCGCGTCTGATTTCCGCCCAGGCTGTCACCCCCGATGGACTTTCGGACCAGCCAGAGCGCGTCCAGATCCGCTTTATCAAGCTCGCCCAGAACGTCAACCGCGAGACCCTTGAAGAGTTCAGCGAGTGAGACACTCAATACCCTGTTTGCCTGTCGGGCGTGCCACAGCACGTCGTGCGGAACGCACGCGATGTCGGCTTCCGAACACGGCGCGCCGATCACGACGCTGGAATTCTCGCCCTGGTCCCACTTGCGCCGATGCTGAGTTTCATACAGGAAGCGAAACCTGATCGGGTCCTCGTATCTGAGCACGTCGAATCCGCACTCGCGTAGCTTCGTGGCAACGAGGTCGTCCTGCAGAAGTCCGTCAGGGTCGGAGACGACGGTCACGCGGCATGTGCGTGCAATGTCGGCGGAGAAGTGGCGCATGATCGGCTCGCGCCAATTCAACTCAGCCTGAGTTCGGGTCGTTTCACTCATGCTCGTCAACCAGCATCACGACTTCGCCACGCGAACAACGGAAACGAGGCTCAACTCCGGCAACGTCTGTTCGCGACGCGACATCCGCTCGTTCCAGTGCGCCTCTTCCTGCTCCAACTGCCGTTCTCGATACTGCCGAACGGCGTCGAGCCCAACATGACGAAGGGCCTTGCGACGAATCCGGAATGCGTCGCCGGTCTTCTTGCGCTCACGATCCAGCCGCTGTGTGTGGCGGGTGGCAAGCTCGCGGAAAAGCTGCTCTCCGCGGTCGGAGGCGACTTGACGCAGTTTCTCCAGAATTCCAGCCTCGTTTGGCGACATCGAAGCCATGCACTCGAACCGACCGTCAATCAGGGCGTCCCAAACCGTTCGCGCAGTCGGCGCGAGCACGCGCTCGCCATCGTCAACGAAGAGTGGGGTGAGTCGCAGCTCGCGCTCGTCTTCCGATTGAAGAGCAATGCGCCAGAGGGACCACCAGCCGGAAACCTTATCTGAAACGCCCTCGACGACAATGGAGGGGATGGCCATTTGCGGTGCAACGTGCGGCAGATTGGCAAGCAATCGCCGAACGCGTTTGTCCTCGACCGTCACGAGGGTTCCGCCCGCGACGTCCGCCTCCTGCCGGCTGAACACGGCGTCGTCGTGTTCGGTCCCGTCGGGCCAGCGTAACGAGTAGCGACCATCGTTCGCTTTGACGCTGGCGCCCGCATCTTCGTGGGCGCGCAAATACGACAGAACCATCCGCTCAGTCCAATACGGTAGCTGATGGTTGGCTACCTGCTTCGCTTCGTCGGCGCTCAGCGACTGGACAGCCCCCAGCGTCTGAGAACCGGAGCGTGCCTCGTCGGCTCGCTTGCGAATTTCCTCGGCGAGTTTCACGGCTCGCGCTTCCGCATCTTCCGGCGATAACACCGCCGCCTTGAACAGCTCCTCGAACGGGAGGCCGCCTTCCTCAGAGTCGAGCACGTCGCTGAGCTTATCCACGCCGAATTCTTCCAGAATCGTCTTGAGCTTGTCCTCCAGGACTTCGCGCACGCGCAGCTCAACCGTTCCGTCGAGAGCGAAGTTGATGGCGCGGACGACCTTCCCCTGGCCGATTCGGTCCACGCGGCCGATTCGTTGTTCGAGCTTCATCGGGTTCCACGGCAGGTCGAAGTTGATCACGACGTGGCAAAACTGGAGATTCAGACCCTCGCCGCCGGCGTCGGTCGAAATGAGAATCTGGGCCTTCTCGCGAAACTCTCGCTGCACGGTCTGCCGTTCGTCCATCCCGAGCGAGCCGTTCAAGCTCACGGTCGAGTAGCCGCGCTGCTCCAGGAATTCCGCGAGCATCTCCTGCGTCGGCACGAACTCCGTGAAGATCAGCACCTTTAGGTCTGGCTCGTTCTCGTCGCGTTGCAAATGCTGAATCTTGTCTAGCAAGCCCTGGGCTTTAATGTCCGGTCCTCGCGCTTCGCAGCGCCGGGCAGCCGAGAGAAGCAGCTCCACTTCTTGCCGCTCATTCTTCATCGCCTTCAAGCGCGCCTTGAGGACCTCCTCCATCTGATCCTGCGAATCGAGCGCGACCCAATCCTCGTCGATGTCCTCGGAGAAAAGCGTCAACTGGTCGTTCGGAAGCTGGAGCACCTCCAGCCGTCGCTCCATCGCCGTGCGAATCGCCCGTGTGCTGGACGTGACAAGCCGCTGCATCAGGATCATCAGGAATCCGATGGCCGTGTTCTTTTCGGCCATCGCCTGGTTGTAACCCTCGCGGACGTACTCCGTCACCGCCTCGTACAGTGCCTTCTGCTCGGCGTGGTCGGGGCTCCACTCGATCGAGTGAAGTTGCGTGAAACGCGGCTTGAAGAGCGGGTCGCCGTGGGCGTCGATGGCATTGCGTTTTTCGGTGCGGATGACGTAGGGCGCAACCTTCTCGCGATTGATCGACTCCTCGGCGATGAACTCGGTCTTGTCGAGAAACGCCAGCAGCCGGCGGAAACCGTCTGTCTTGCCCTGGTGCGGCGTGGCGCTGAGCAGCAGCAGATACGGCGACGCCTCGGACAGCGCCTCCCCAAGTTTGTAGCGGGCAACCTGTTCCGAACTGCCGCCCAGGCGATGGGCTTCGTCGATGATGACGAGATCCCATCCCCCGGCCAGCAGGTCCACGAATCGTTCGCGGTTGTACGCCTGCACCTGCCGAAACGACCAGCCCTGGCGGCGCTCCATCGGCTTGACCGAATCGAGCGGGCAGACCACCTGGTTCCAGCGGCGCCAGAGGTTCTCCGTTTCGTCCACCCCGTGCAACCGGCGCAGCGACGACATCTCGCCGGGAATGAGCAGGTGGAACTCCTCGGAGAAGTGCGTGCGCATTTCGGCGACCCACTGCGTGACCAGCCCGGCCGGGGCCACTACCAACACTCGCTCGACGAGCCCGCGCAGCTTCAGTTCACGCATGACCAGTCCGGCCTCGATGGTCTTGCCCAAGCCCACCTCGTCAGCGAGGAGGTAGCGCACGCGGTCGCCGGTGACGGCGCGAGAGAGGGCATGAAGCTGGTGAGGGAGCGGGATGACGTTCGATTCGAGCGGGGCGAGGAGCTGATCGGTAGCCAAAACGTCGGCGATGCGAGCGGCGGCGGCGACAAAGATCAGTTCATGCTCGCCGGCGGGCTTGCGATCGGCCACGGGCGCGATGGCGGTCTCGCTGACGCGGACGGTAGCTTCTCGTGCGGGCAGCCAGACTCGCAGCGCACGCACGCCCCAGAGGTCTTCAAGGGCAACAACCTGCCCGACCTCGCCGTGCTGCGTGCTCCAAACCCAGTCGCCAATTGACCAATTCGCCATGAAAGACTCGCCGCAGTTTCAAGACGCCCGCGTCTCCAGGTGGCTGGGTAGCCAGCCCACAACGACCTGGCTCGTGTCTTCATCCCAAAAGAAGTAGACCCCGAGACACACCTGATCGTTCTTCGTCTTGCCTTTGCGAAGGTGGAACTCAAGAAACTGTCGCTGGTTCGTGCCAAACGGATAACGCACGAAATAGGTTTCGCCTTGCTCTCCCGCTCGCTCTCGCGTGATTGAGCCGCCGAACCGTAATTCCAACCGCTTCATTCCTTCTTCCCACAGTTGCTTCGCGTTTTCCTTGTACGCGAGTCGCATGTCGCGGTATTCCCCCGCTAACAGAAGCAGGGCTTGGTACACCAAACGGACATCTTGATAGACCGCCTTTTTGATTCCCTGAACGGCACGTGGATGCAAAACAAGCCGTCCGGCCAAATTCGCTTCCACCCAATCGGGCAAATCATCGTAGCTGTCTGGAATTACAATGCCAGCGTCAGCGCTTACGCCGGTCTTCGCCTCAATCGCTGCCCGCAACGTATCGTTCTGCGATTGCAGACTGCGATTTTCGCTCGCGATTCGTTCTGCTTCTTGCTTGTACTGGGTCGCTAAATCGTCGAATTCGGCGACATCCTTGGTTGCCTCGTCGATCTTGGCCTTCAGCGCCGCGACTTCTTCCTCATGCGCCGTTTGCAGTGCCTCAATTCTTGCTCGTAACTCCGCGGCACTTTCAACCTTGGACTGCTGCTCCACTTCACGCTTGATGCGTTCTCTGAGCACTTCCGCTCGCCGCGTCCTGGCGTCGGCGAAGAAGACGCACCTGCCCCAGTCCACGTTCTTCGTCGCGGCATGCTCGGCGAGCTTGTCGATCAGGAATGAGGCGAAAGCCCCTTCGCCCTCAAGTCCGTTGTAGCGCCAGAACATGATGCGATCCGGCAGAACGCGAGGATGAACAAACGGCAAATCTTGGTCTGGATTCGCCTGCGGGTAATAGGTGCGCACTGCCCCATGGAAGGCAGACCATGGCTTGCCGACCATCTGGGTCCACTCGAAACCGAGCGCCATGGGCATGCACACGACATGGGCGAATCCCAGCAGGCGGCGAGCGAGCAGATCTTGATTGAGCACGTAGTCGGCGATGCCCATCTGCCATTGCCGCTTGTCCGGCTGCGTGAGCATCACGATGGGCAGCGTGCGGGCAGGGTCGATCAACAAGTCGTACAGTAGATTGAGATCCGTCTGATCGCTCAGCACCCATGGTCGACCATCCAGCACACGCCCCTCGCTCAGTCCGAACCGCTTTGCGATGTCAACCACAATACGGGGACGTGTGAGAGTGATGGGTTCCGTCGCGAATGGTGCCGAAGCGCATAGGACCCGCGTCGCGAAACACAGACCCGAATTGCTTCGGTGCAGCGCGATTTCCGTCGTCCAGGTTCGTCCAGCGACCGCGGGGCGATCATTAAAGGGTGCGTCCGGTTGCACGAGCCGCACGCTCCACAGCCCGTCTTCCGCGATGGACACGCCGGAGAGTTGCTGCTGGCCGTGATGGTCGAGGTCGAAACTCTCCAGGTCACGTGCATGCTTCGGGAGTGCATGGGGGAACTTTTCGTCCAGCCAATCCATCGCGACGCGGGCGACGCTGGCGAAAAGACATTCGGCCGACTCACTCGGCGCTAGCGAGACATCGGCGGCCAATTGGAAAGTGGTCCGAAGGCTGGACCGTCCGGGGCGAATTACCTGCGGCGTGATCGTCGCCGTGGTTCGATACGTGCTTTCCGCTGCCGCTCCGGCCATGTTCGCACCTCGTCAGAATAGCTTGCTCTCGTCCTTGGTCCCAAGACGCATGCTGGCCACGTCGTAGTACATGAGGAGTTTCTCGTCCTCCTGAAGCACGGTTTCTGGAATCTTCGCGGCCACGTCCACTATCGTCTGGTAGTCGCGTTGGTCGTAAGCTCGCTTGAAGCCGGCTCGCATGGCCTCGATGCGGAACACCTTCAGGATCTTCGCCTTGAATGCTCGATAATCGTCAAATTCCTTCAGAAGGGATTTCTCCCGCACCTTCTCCAGGTCGCCCGCCTTCTTCGGGTCTGGAACATACCAGCGGTCTCGCGCCTTTGCCCGTAGCTCAGGATCGTCCTTCTGACGGTTGCGCAGCTCTTTGAAATTCGATGAAAGGTAGCTGTGAATCTGGCTGGGAACCTCGTCACGTCCGTCGTAGACTAGGAAGTTGTCCTCAAGAAGCAGTGATAGCTCCAGCGGCTTCTCGTGCTTCTCCCACCCGCCAATTTCCTTCATGAATTGCGGGTGTAGTTCTTTGAACGTCTGCGGCTTGTACGTCAGCTGCTGCTTCAGCCACTGAATCGCTGAAAACTCATCGGATACGAAAAGCTCCAGCTGCTCGACTTCGGACACGGTGGTGCGCTTCTTGTCGTACTCGACGACCTGCTCGGGCAAGAAGTACATGCCGTCTCGGTGGGCGAACCTCTGTTCCAAGCCTTGATAGTACTCGGCTGCGGACAGCGGCACACTAACGCCTCGCTGCACGTGGAAAGCAACCATTCGGTCGAACAACAAGAAGCCTTGCCGCTCTGACAGTGTCTCAAGCCGACCATCCTTTGCCACAAACACCGGAAGCTGCCTAAGGTGCGTGCGGGTGAAATCCCAAACGCCTTCTTCGGTGCCCGCCTCCAATCGAAACCGCTCCTCCAGTCCGCCGTTGGGACGATACGCTGTGATTACGAGGTCCTGCTTTACCGCGCCCGCCGATGTGGCCTGCTTGAATGAGACCTGTTTCTTGTCAAGAATGCGAACATCCGCGACAACGAAACCAGCACGCATTAGAGCTTCCTGGATTGCATTCCATACTGCATTCCTAGAATTATGAAACTCGACAGTGATCCATCTCCCCGGCTTGAGTACGCGACAGAATTCTGTGAAACTGTGCTCCATCAAGCGTTGATACTCAGCTAAAGCTTTGTTCTGAATGTCACTCTCGACGGCGTCATACTTGCCGTTACTGAATACTCCGAGTATGGCCTCCCAAAGGAAGTTGAGTTCCGAATACGGAATATTGGCCCCGAATGGTGGATCGACGAACATATAGTCGACCGATGCGCTGGGTGCTTGAACTTGCGTGGCTGAGCCTGTCCACAGCAGTCGAGATGCACGGGCCTTGTCGCGGCGCTCCGGAAGTGTAGTCCACATACCCTCCTCAGCGGCCCGAATCATGTCGTCGGCCGCGATTCGCAGCATGTGGCTGAAGCGCATCTCCTGCCAGACCGACGAGATGTAGAGTGTGCCTTTTTGAACTCGTCCAATTCCATCTGCGTTGTACACCATCAGGCGAGACGTCTTTTGGAGTACTGATGTCGCCGTGAATAGAATGGCCTTGTGGTCTGGCTGTCGTAAGTCAAGAAGTTCCAAGAACCTGGATATGTAATGGAGTTGCCGCTCAGCAAAAAGCTGGTGTGCGTGCGTAATTGGCCGAAGATGCAGGCAACTCTTCCACTGGTCTCCCCACTGTCCATCGCGAAACAGCATCTTGACGGCGAGTTTCTTGCTTGCGGCCGCAGGCGCTGTTGCTCTGACCTTGTCCAGCAGAGCTAAGTCAGATGTGTTAGCAGGTCGTTTTGTTGCCCTCCGTCTGCCGGTTGAAACCGCGGCAAGTACAGGTACCTGCTTGTAGCGCTTCCACGGCTTGCCGAGCACGTGGTCAAATATCGTCTCCTCCGCTCGCTCTGACCGTTTGCTATTCTCAGCGGCACAATGGGGGCAGCTAAACTTGTCAGAAAACTCTTCTGCCTCTTGATCGAAAGCGGCGTCCCAAAAGGTAATCTCACTTCCACAGGCGACACATAGAAACACGTCGGACCAAACGTAATAGTTGCAGATTGATGGGGACTTCTTGCCGTCGGCCGGGCGATACATCCAATCCAGCTCAGCATCCAGCGCATCTGCGATTCTTGCGACCTCTTTGCGATAATGCGACGGCGACACTTGTGTCAGGTAAGTCGAGGCGATAAACGTCGCAGCAGGCGACAAATCGCACGCCAGTACTGTTCGAGGCGGCGTTGCCATCGACGCGGCGACAGCTGTCATGCCGCTGCCAGAAAATCCGTCAAACACGATGTCGCCCGGTTTGGCGTAGTGCTCAATGAACTTCACGATCGCTTTTGGCGGCACTTTCGTGTGGTATGTATGCGCCTTGTAGAGCCAAGTGTGTCGCCCCTCGGTTACGTCGAATGCGAATGGTTTAGTGTCATATGGCTCGTTCGGGTCGTACGGGCGACCGTACTGGTTGACAAACTCGCCGATAAACGGGTTGGGGCACGCCGTGTAGTACGGCGGGTCGGACAGCGCCAGGATGTCCTCGTCGCTGCCGATCGGAAATCCTTCTATCTTGCGAAACTCGGGGTCCTGAAGGTGCTCTCGAAGGCGTTCGAGAAAGTACGTTCGCCTCGCATCGTCGTTTGGAAACGTCTTGCCGAGACACTCGACCGGCCGGGTGCGCTGCTCCTCCAGTTCGGCTTGGTACGAATCGTCGAACAGGGCCTCGTCGTCCTTGAGGAGCGGGCGGGTTGCGTTGTCTCGCTTCTTGCTCATGCGGTTATGCCTTGGATTCGGGTTCCTGCCTCTGGAGCCGTAGCGCCTTCAGCGCGATGCCGGCCTCGCTCAGGACGTACGCCTGCTCCGGGTGATTCGGGTTGTCCGGATGCCGGAGGGCGAGCACGCCGGCCGCGATAAGCGGGTCGAGGTGCTTGCGCTTGAAGAACGAGCGATGCGTCACCTGAACGGCCTCCATGATAGCGGCGAGCGGCTGGGGTGCCTCGCAGACAAGGACGATCCGCCACTGTGTCTCGCTAAGTTGTTTCAGGAAAGCAGCTTGCGTTCTCGCGGCGGCCGCTTCTGGCCGGCCAGTTCCCCCACTGACCAACCTCGGTTCCCCGCTCGGAGGTTGGTCAGTGACCAACCTGTCCGCCTCCTGGGGAGCTTGGTCACTTTCCGTAAGACCAAAACGTCCGATAAGGTGCTGCGCCAGCGAGAATTGGCCGGAATTGGCAGCACCCAACGGCTGGAGGAGCGCCTGCGTGACAAGGTGGTCCAGGACTGCGCGCGCTTCGGGTCCGGACAGGCTCGTGACCATTTTCGCGTCGAGGGTCGTGACTCGGCCGGTCCGCGTCGCGTACGCGAAGACCTTCGCCTGGGCGTCATTGAGCCGAGTGCCCAATTGAGCCTGAAAGAGAATCTGCTCCTCGGACAAAAGGCGCTCGTGAAGCAGCGCCAGGCCGAACGCTTTCTCCGCCTTGTCGTTGCGAATCACCGGTGGAACGTGGCCGAGCCCCGACCAGTTGTGGCAGATCGTGCGCACACCGGTCCCGGCTTGTTCGCTCAAACCGATACGGCGGAACGCCGCGACGACGCGGGGGTTTCGGACCTCCCTTTCACCGGGTTCCATAAGCTGCTCGACTGTCGCAAAGGCATCGCCCGGATTCCAGAACTCGACACGGTCGGCGAAGAAGCGAATTTCGCCCTTGCGAGTGTGGTCGGCGTAGTCCTGGTGAATCAGAAGATTGATCGCCGCTTCGCGAAACGCGATGTAATCAGGCGGAGCGTCTTTGCGCTGCATCGTGGCCGGGTCGATCTCAAATGGCGTCGTCGCGTGCGTGAGGTATTTTTCTACCAGAGACCGCCACGATTGAATCAGGTTGACTTCGGCGACGAGTCTGTCATTCCATCGCTGCTCGGGCGTTACGCGGTCCTTGGGAACATTCGTCCACTGACAATCCAAGACGGGCCTGGGCAGGAACTGGCGCAAGGCGGCGTTGTCCCCGAATAGCAGAATAGCAGCGCAGGTCGGACGCAGGTTCCCGCCGCTCTCGACGACAAATCCCCATTCATGGAGGAACTCAAGATCTGATTGCGCCGCTTTGGAAGTGGGGTTCTTCTTGTCGAATTCGCGCCGATACCATGCGAGGGTGTCCGCGTCGAAGCAGTGTTCAGGGTCAAGGTCGACAGCCTGGCCGTCGTGCCGCTCGGCTGCCGCATCGCGGAGAAATCGCTCGATCTCGCCGAGAGTGCATTGTTCGTCGCATCCGCCACGGCGAATGAAACTTTGCCGAATGTCCTTCTTCAGATAAACCGGCTTCTCTCGTCTCGATGCCTCCGGTACATAGAACACGAGCAGCGTCTTGCCGTCATGCTCTATGGTGCTCTCGCTGACGCACACAACGCGATTCAGTTTGTCGCCGGTTCGAAGGCAGCTCAAGAAATCATTCTGCACCTTATCAACTTCGATGACGCCCACTATCTCGTAATCGTCGTCGCCGTCTTTCACACCGAAAACGAGCCAACCGCCGGCCGTGTTTGAGAACGATGAAACGGTCCTGTAGGCGTCAATGGGAACGTCTCGTTGCGCCTTTTTGAATTCAACATCGTTCCACTCGAACCCCTGGAGCCTCTTGATTAGCTCGTCATGCGTCATGAGGTCGACCCCACTATTCGAGAACGATGCGAATCTTGTTCGCGTCCTTGCCCTTCGTCAGGCTTTTTACGTAGTGGCCGAAACGCTCCTCGAACTGCTGCGGCGTGCAGGGCATGCCGCCTTTGGCGAGAGCGCCCGCGATCGCGGCCGATGAAACCGTTACCTTTTCCAATCCGCTGAGCACCTCCTGCAACGCCTTGACGAAGGTGTTGTCGATCTCTTCCGGAAGCTCGCCGGATTTGACGAACGCCTGCACAGCCTTGCGGCCGGCGGCGCTGGCGATGAGTTCTATCTTCTCCTTGACGGTTGGGTCGGAGAGGTTGTCCGACAGCACGCGCGTCCAATTCGTGACGAGCGTGTCGAGTTCGTCCTCAAGTTGCGTGAGCTGGTCGCCGGCAGACGTTCTGCGAAAGCGCTCGTATTCATCCGCCGGACGGAACTCGGCGTAAATCGGCGAGCTCTCGAGCGAGTCCTTCGTGATGCTCCAGTCGCTCTTCAGGCCGAGCAGGCGGTCTTCATAGCCCTGAAGTTCCTGCGTGGGCATCATTTCGACGGCGCGGAGCTTGCGAAGTTGTCCGAGCCGCGAGTCTTTGGTCAGCTTGGCCTTCTTCTTGTCACCGTTGGCGTCGAGGCGGCATCGTTGAAACAGCTTGATGTATTCGTCTTTGTATTGGCCCTTCAGGTCCGCCAGCGTCCGCGCGAGGTCTCGCTGGAATGCAGAATCGGCGCGGTGTTTGGCGCTTGTGACCTTCTTCATGATCTCGCCGCGGGCATCCTTCACTTTGTCGCGCCACCCGTGGTCGGCCGGCAGCACGGCCTCGGCCGTTTCGAGATAGGCGGTCTGAGGCCCAACGTCGTTGACCAGCCTGATGAGTTCTTCGACCTCGATCAGGGCATCGAGGTTGCCCTTCTGCGCCTTGATGTCCACGTCGGCGTGCGGAAAGTTCTTCAACTTGCCCGGAGAATTAAACGCCTGGAGCCCTTCGAGAAACTCCTTGGCCTTGGCGAGCTTGGCGCCGCGATCCTTGACCTCGGGTTCCGAGAGGATGCTTTGGCCCCAGAAGACGAGCCCCTGGCCAAGCCGTGCCTGCGTCGTGACGAGCCGCTTGACGCGGTCAGCGATTTCGACCTGGAGCCGTTGGACCGCTTCTTCTCGTGTGTTTGGATTGACGATCAGCCCCTCGGCGAGGCCGAGCAGTGCGAACAGTTCCTTGAGTGCCGGGAGCGGGAGGTCCTTGGGGCGTTCGATGTGCTTGAAGCTGACAAGGTCGTCGAGGTCCATCTTGCCGACTTGGTCGATCGAGCTGGCGTCGATGCGCTTGCCGGTGACGCTCATCACGATATCGCCGCTGTGAACCAGCGTGGCGAGCACAACGACGAGGAATTCGGGTTCCAGCCGGAAGCGGAGCCAATAGTCGATGCCGCTTTCGTCGCGAATCAGCTCAGAGCGATTGAGCACCTGATTCTGCGGCTTCTTGCCGAGTTCTTCGAGCACGTGCTTCGCGTAGCGCGATTCCGCCGGGCGGATGCGGTCGCCATCGAGCAGTTCGAGGGCGTCGAGCACGGCGAGACCGTTTTTCGACCGCACGCCGGCGCCGCCGATGATGCGGAGGGCGTCTTGAGCGGCCTGGCCGCGATTGTCTTTCGTGATCAACGTGTTGAATCGCGGGTAGTCGGGGGCCAGGTCGTTGAAGTGGGGTTCGAGGAGCACGGAGCCGGCGGTGTTGACGACGTCGCGGACGGACGCAGGTCCGCCGCCGGGGAGCTTGCCGCGAACAACCTCGGCCAATAGCGCCGGCTTGGCCTGATAGGTGACCTGGAAGCCAGCCTGCATTTTCTCGCGGAGCCATTTCGTTAGGTTGCGAAGATGGTCGCCTGCCTTGGATTCGTAGATGTCCTTGTTCTTGCCGGATGCGCTGGTCGCCTGTTCGCGTGCGCCGCCGTACAAGCGGATGGTGCGTTCGAGTTCGTCATCCATCTTCTTCAGGCGCAGGAATACTTCGTCCGCCTTCTTCTCGTCTGCAAAGGACGGCGGATTGAAAGGCTGGAGGAAGTAGACGTAGAAGTCACGCGGCGGCTGAGCGGTGGAGCGTTCGTTCGGCGCGCCAAAAAAGAGATATCCGCTGCGGCCGGCACGGCGGTCTCGCCATTCGAGCTCGTACTCCCAGATTCGATAGCCGGTGACGTATGTCTGGTCGGTGCATTCGATGACCCGCGCCAGAGCATCGAAGTAGTACTGGTCGAGCTGGTCCTTGGCCAGCGATTCGCCGCGCTTTTCTATCAGCGAATCGAAATCGATGTCCTTCTTCAGGTCGAGGAAGTACTGACCATTCTCAGGATTCACGCTGAGAAACTGGCCGTTGACGGTCTTCATGGTTTCTTTGAGGACGGACTCAATGACGGTTCGCAGAAACTCCGCGTCCTTCTCCGGCAGATCCATGTACAAGCAAAGGTCGTCGCGAAGCTCCTCAGCCGTCGCGCCCAGCGGCGTATAGATGTCGCCGCTGGTGAGACGATGAACGGAAAGTCCGTACACGATGCGGCGGGCGACCGGCTTCTGCTTGGGTCGCGAGAACGCGTGCTCGACACGGTCCTCAAGCACCTTGCTCTTCTCAATGACTTCTCGCATCGTCGGGTCTGAACGAAACGTCGGATTGTCGCGGATTTCCGTCCAGTAGGAGTCGTATGCGATGAGCCCCGGTTCTTCCTGGGGAACGTCGTTGTCGATGATTGCCTTCATCGACCGGCTGAGCGTCTTCAGAATCTCGCGTTTTTCGGCAACTGTGACGCGCTCGAACGCGCTCAAGTACGCTGGATGGACCGGAAATAGCCGGACAAACTCGTCCATGCGCTCGTTCATCGATCCGTACAACTTGGTGAAACCGCTGAGGTGCTTGCGAATTTGCGATTCTTGGCTCGCGTTCTTCTTGAGCAACCGCCGCGAAACGACGAATGCAATGTCCTCGCGGACGATCAGAAGCTGTTCAAAACGCTGGCTGACTCGTTTGAGCGAATCGGCCACGAACTGAAAGCGCGGATTGTCGAAGAGTGTCTCCTGCACGCCGGCGATGAAACGAAACCGGGTTGTTTTGCAGACCTCGCCAATCTCGCGAAGGAACCCGAGATCACGAATGAGCGCCTGCTGGTCGCGGCCGCGCAGATAATCGAGGAGTTCATCGAGCACGAAGAGCAGGCCGTGCTCGCCGAGCTTCGCCTCGAACGCAGCCATCATTTCGTGGAAGTCGTCCTTGTTGCTCGTGACCTTCTCGTAAGGCGGGAACGTGAAGTCGATGCCGTTGTCTGCGAGCCATCGCTCGATGCGCTGACAAATGAGGTCGCGAAGCGGAAGCTGCGTGGAGGGGGCCTCGGCGCGGATGACGTGGAATCGCCCAGCGACCTCCTTGGCAGATTCAGCGACGGTGGAATTCGTCAACTCGGACAGAAGAGGCCCTCTTTCGGCCAGAGCCGAGATGACGGCCATCAAATGGCTCTTGCCCGTGCCATAATTCCCAACGACGAACAGTCCCTTGTTGTCGGTAGGCGTCGCGAATTGAAGTTGGGGGAAGACGACCGTCCGCAATAGCTCCGCCATGCGGTCGGAGATCACGAACGACTTGACCAGCCGCTTGGCCTGGTCGGCCTTGTCGGCGGCTCGAAGCTCGACGACGGATTCGATCGGGTCGAAATCAACCAGCTCGGCATATTTCATGGGCGAATCACCTGCTCAACGGCGCTCAGAGCGTCAGAATCCGCACCTCGGCGGCCGGATACAAACGAAACTCGGGATGCCCGGGTTCGGCGAATGTCAGGTCACGGCCGTCAAATGTTCCCGGCCACGTAGCCACGATAACCCGATTGCGTGCGTTGTCCTGGAGCAGCTTTAGCGGGTCAAGATTCAAGCCGGGCTGAAAGAGAATTTCGATGTTGTCGACGAAGGCGACGTCGTCGTTTGCACGAAGTTGCTCCCCCACGCGGTCCGATGCGGCCACGGGGCGCCTTCGGGCAGGTACTTCAAAGATGCCCTGCGGCAGATCGGCCCCCAGATCGAAGACGGGGTGGCCTCCCCGGTGGGCGAATTCCCGCAGTACAGCAGATTTGCCGGTCCCATGCTGGCCGACGATCAGCACGAGGCGCGCATACTGGGATGTGGCATCTTCGACGAGCTGAGACAGGCGATTCAGCAGCGATTGCACGGAGCTGGCCCTTCGAACCATACGGCGTTACCACCTGAGCGATCTCCCATCCGTGGGGCACGGGACCCCAAGAAAGCGGCACGTATTGTACGCGCACAGGCGTCTGAGCCAAGCTGGGAACGGTTCTCGGTGGGCCCGTTGACCCCGAGAAGTGCGTACGGTGGGAAGTGGGCCAGGTGATGGAGCCCAAAAACCGAAATCTCGCGGCAAAACTACTTGTCACGGAGGGCGCCGCGGGCCTCCTCCAAACGACAAATGAACGCATGAGCGATGTCAAGCGCCCGCGCGGCCAACAGGAGGTCATCCCGACCCAGAAAGGTCGTATCCGCTACACCACCCTGACCGTCAACGAAAGCGCGAACGATAGACACTTCGTAATAAGCCGATTCGCCGACTTTGGACCGATTCTTCCAAATCCGGGCATGAACCCGTCCGAGTTCGACTTCTCGAACCAACTCGCGACTTGCTTCGTCATCCTTCATAGGTCACCCCTTTCAGCGATGCCTATCACCTGGCAGGAGTGTTATGGCGAGGAGCTACCTTCGCGTGCGCTATCGTTCGCCCTGCCTTTGTGACACAAGCGCACATTAGCGCGTCGGCGCGCCATAACCATGTTGGCGACCGCGCCCTCATCTGGATGAGTGATCATGGCGAAATACGAGCAACTTCAGTTCGATTGGACGGCAGATTCGGCGTCGCCGCGCAAGAAGATCGATGTGGCACCCAATGAACCGGTCGCCACCGAGGCGACGTGGCGAAACCGACGCCGATGCGCGGCGAGCGGGGTCGGCACCGGTTCTCGCTCGGAGTACACAGGGCCAGTTGAGCTGGCAAGGCGAATTGCAGCCATGCTTCAAACTGACTCCGGTGTTCGGCTGGGTAACTGGATTTTGAATGACCTCGCCAAAGAGCACCTTGGCCACTCCGCTGGCAGTGCTCGTGATCTCTACGACGCCGTTGAAGCAGGAATGAACATTTCAATCGCTGGCTCCGGCCTCGACCTGTTTGATGTCGTTCTATCGATTGACTCACTCGCTACTCTGCAAAGCAGACTACCGCGCCAGACTCGTCGAGACACCACGCAGGTGGAGCTTCAACAATTCAGCACGCCTCCCGCGGAGGCTCTGCTGGTTGTCGGCGCGGCAGCACTTCGATCCGGAATGCTCGTGCTCGAACCGAGCGCGGGGACGGGAAACATCGCGGGCCTCGCACGGCTCGCCGGTGCGTGCGTCGATACGAACGAGATCGACGAGCGCCGGCGCGCGCTACTGGAGCTTCAAGGCTTCACTCCGACAGCATTCGATGCGGAGCGGCTCAACAATCTTTTGCCAGCGGATCGCTTCTACGATGTCGTCGTGATGAACCCACCATTCTCGGCGACCGGTGGCCGCGTGAACGGCCACAGCACAGCGTTTGGTGCGCGGCACGTCGAGCAGGCACTACTGAGACTCAAACCAGGCGGCCGCTTGGTGTCGATAGTCGGGCGTGGCATGGCGCTTGACCGACCGAAGTTCCGCGCATGGTGGGCTGAGATCGAGGCGCGATTCCGCGTGCGAGCGAACATCGGAATCGACGGCCATGCGTACAGCAAATTTGGCACAAACTTTGATCATCAGATCATCGTAATCGACAACGATGGCCCGACAGACGATGAGGCCAGCATTGTTACGGCGGCTGGTTTGTCACTGCATGAAGCGTGGGACCATTTGAAGCAATTCGCAGAGGAGGATGTCTATGGGCGAATACGCAGACTCAATTCGATCGAAAGCGGTCGCCGCGCTGGTCTCGATGGCTCGCGAAGCACCTCCGCGAGATTGCGATCCAATCTTATTGCTGATCGCTCACCTGCTGGAGGAGGGAACGGACGATTGTCCGGCGGAGCCGGGCGAATTCGTGACGGTGGACGACTGGATGCTCTGGAATCGACTGGTCGCGACGCGACCGCGCCTCGTTCGAGCGGCGATAACGGCGACGCTGGAGTGGGAGCGACCGATCCTGCCGAGAGAGACCATGAAGATGCAGGTATGGGGGGCGAGGCTGGTGCTCAGCACGCTGGACCGCCTGGCGTTGAGATGACAATCGGCAAGCAGGAGCGCGGCCCTCCGCTGCCGCTGCACGTTGAAGATGGCTCGGTCTATGCGGCATACCGTGTTCAGAAGGCCCTCCTCGTCGGTTCAGAATTGCATCCTGCAAACGTGGTGGAATCCGTGGCGATGGCGTCGGTCGAACCGCCTGATCCCACCTATCAGCTTCAACTACCCGTCGATGCGGTTCGCGAAGGCCGCATCTCGGACATTCAAATCGAAGACGTGATCTACGCCGGCCAGGCGACGGAGTCGTTGCTGCCCGACGGCTCGCGGCGTGGACACTGGAATGGCGACGGCACGGGCATCGGCAAGGGCCGTGAGATCTACGCGTTCATGTACGAGCAGTATCAACGCGGGCGTACGAAACACGTACACGTCTCCGCGTCGCACCAGCTCGTGGCTGACGCCGAGCGGGATCGCAGCGCTGTCGGGCTGCCGTTGCCGATCATTCATCAGGCCCGCTTCAAGACGGCCGATCGCGTGACCACCCCGGAGGGTGTGTTCTTCACGACGTACACCATGCTCAGCATGGATTTCGACGGCGACCAGCAGCGATTCAAGCAGCTCACAGAATGGCTGGGGCCGGACTTCGAGGGTGTAATTGCCTTTGACGAAGCTCATCTGATGAAAAACGCCGCGGCAACACCGCATGGCGGAAAGGCGACTGTCGATGAAGGTACGCTCCGCGGCAACATGGGCATCACGCTGCAACGGCTCTTCCCGCGTGCGCGCGTGCGATATTTCAGTGCAACTGGCGCAACAGAAGCCCGGCACATGGCACCGTATGAGCGGCTCGGTCTTTGGGGCGAGGGCGCGCCGTTTCCGGACTTCGCAGCGTTCCTGGTGGCGATGGAACGTGGTGGCGTAGCCGCGATGGAAATGCTCTGCCGCGATCTGAAGAGCGTCGGCACCTACCTCTCGCGAACGATTAGCTACGGACCGACCCGCCGGCCGGACGGCACGATCGTCCCTGATAGCGCGGTCGAGTACGAACCGCTGGTGCATGGCATGACGGCAGATGAGCGCCGTCAGTACGACAGCATTGCAGACCTCTGGGCCGAGCTGCTCACGGCGTTTGAACGCGGCGAGCAGACCGCCTGCCAGAAACGCAATGCGCACCGGTACGCACAGTTCTACGCCGCCCAGCAGCGGTTCTTCCTCCAACTCATGCTCGCCTACGCACTGCCGGATGTGCTGCCGGCCATCGAACGCGACCTGGCCGCGAAACGGTCGGTCGTGCTGAGCCTTTTCAACACCGGCGAAGCCCAGGCCGACCGAAAAGTCCGTGATGCGCGTGCTCAGGGCGTTGAACTCAGCGAGCTGGATGCGACGCCGCGCGAAATGATCGTGCAGCTCATCGAAACGCAGTTCCCGATCTACCAGTATCGCGAACAGACCGACCCGGTCACGGGCAACGTCGTGAGCGTGCGTGTCGAAGACGCTGCTGGAAACCCTGAGATCAACCGCGAAAATCTCCGCCGGCAGCAGGAGCTGCTCGACAAGGTGGCGGACCTCGACATCCCGCACAATCCGCTCGACGCACTGGTCAGTCACTTCGGCGTCGGCCAGGTGGCCGAGATCAGTGGGCGAACCCATCGCTGGGAACGCGGCAAATATGTTCGGCGTAAGTTGCAGGGCGTGCCCCGGCGGCAGCTCAACGAATACGAGACACGCTTGTTTCAACGCGGGCACAAGCGCGTGGCCGTAATCTCCGGCGCCGGTTCCACCGGAATCAGTGTTCATGCCGACTTGATGGCCGGCAATCAGCAGCGGCGCGTGTTCTATGCGTTCCAGCTCTCCTGGTCGGCTGATCAGCAGATGCAGGCGTTCGGCCGTGTGCATCGCTCAAATCAGACGTCGGCGCCCATCATCCGGTTGGTGCTGCTCGACCTGGCCGGTCAGAAGCGGCTTGTGAATGCAGTCTCTAAGCGACTCGCCGCGCTTGGCGCGCTCACGAAGGGCGAACGGCACTCGCTGTCGAGCGATCTGTTCCGACCGGAGGACGTAACCGACGAATACGGCAAGGCGGCGCTCACGCGGTTGTATCGCGAGATCGAATTGAATCGGTACGTCGAAGCGGGCATCGGCATACGCGACCTCGACCGCATGGGCGTGCTCAACAAGGAAAAGACCGCCGTTCGTGAACACTACGCGCGCAATGTGGAGCAGTTCCTCAACCGCATCATGGTGCTGCCCGTCGAGAAGCAGAACCGCATCTTCGAGCTGTTCTTCGATCGCTATCGGCAGGCCGTTGATGCCGCCAAGCGTGCGGGGGCCTTCGACTTCGGAGTCGAAGAGCTGCGAGCACGCAATCTGCATGCCGTCGCTGAAGCACAGGTGCTCTACACACACGCAGCCTCCGGGGCGCGGACGTTGCTGCACGAGCTGGAAGGCGAAGTCGACGTCGACCGAATGTCATTTGCCCTCGCGCTCGGCTCGCATGCGGATGAGGGCTTCTATCGCAACCGGCGCAGCGGGCGGGTCTATGCGGTGGCGTCGCACTTGGAGACGCGGCCGAACGAGGTACTGCTCACGACCGTAAAAGGCTCGCGACGCTCCCTGGACCGGTCCGAGCTTGGGCAGAAATACGAGCCGGTCGAGCGTGAAGATGCACGCGTGTGGTGGGAGCGGGCATACGCGGAGACGCCGGCGACGGAAGCTCGCCGGTTCCACATTCTCAGCGGGGCCATCTTCCCCATCTACGACAAGATCATGGGTGCCTCCGGTATTCAGAGCATGAAGATTGCCCGCGCGGTGCTGGCCGACGGCCGTGCGCTGGTTGGCCTGAATCTCAGTCCGGCCGATGTTCCCAACGTCAAGCAGCGACTGGGCATCGGAACGCCGCTGGCGGAGACATCGCCTGCGGAGTTGCTCCATCTGCTCGAAGGCGGCAGCGTGATCGAACTTGATAACGGCTGGCTGCTGAAGCGGTCGCGACTGGCTGGCGACGACATCGTCGAACTGGTGCTGAACGGCGTCGCTGCCAACAGAAATGAGCTGGAGGGCTACGGACTGAGCGAGGAGATTGTCCAGTTCAAACGGCGTTGGTTCGTGATTCTGGAAGACGCGGAGGGAGTGCTCGAAGCGATTGTGGCGCGGCGGAGCGCCGTCCGAGACATTACTGCAGCGAGTGATGACGGGAGAGCCGCAGACAGTGAGTAGATTTGCCATTGTTATGGTGGATCACGGTTGCGGTTTCTAAGAAGAGTCGAAGTTTTCATTCGAGTTCCAATTCAAAATAGTTGAGAGGCCCGTGGTGCAGTGCTTCTCAACCTTCGAGTACGGAGTGTGTTTCCGTACCGCGATACCTCACTTCACGCAGCGAGCGCGAGCAGCGCTCCGGCCCGTTCGTCCGCTTCCGCCCGCTCACCTGCGTTTTTGATCTTGCCGGCCAGACGGGTCAACGCGTCGACCACGTTGAAGATCGTGAACCGGCCGCTCGCACGCGCCAGTTCCAGGGCTTCCTTGGCGACGCCGCGCGGAATGCCCTGCTTGGCCAGCAGCTTCATGACCTCGTCGGCATCGCTGCCGAGCGTGGTTTCCATGGCCTTGCCGATCGTCTTAAGGAATCCCTCGCGGCGCTGGTCACGAGTGTCGACCAGGCCGGCGATCAGCCGCCGCACCTCACCCAAGCACTCGTACACGTTGGCCGTGTGCTTGCGTGAGAAGTCGATCACTTCGACTGCATCCCAGACGATGTGATTTTGGCAGACGGCCTGGAACCAGAACGTCTGCATGCCGACGGCGCGTTTGCCGACTTCCGAGTTCCACAGGAAGAACCCCGGTGCGAAGGCCTCGCCGTTGATCTCCGCCCAACCGAGCGGGTCGATCAGGAACACGAACATGTCCTGCTCGCCGCAGTACAGGCCCGTGCCGCCGTTGCAGGCGGTCTGCGGCGGCTGAAAGTCGGTCGCGAATTCGCGCACGATGTTCAGCAGATCCACGTTGTGTAGCCGCGTGTAGGCGGTCCCGTGAATCGAGCGGATCGCGTCGTCCTGCGTGAGGAGCTGCAGCGGTTTTTCGCCGCTGGGCATCGTCTCGCGAAAGATCTGCGCTGCGGTGCCCGCCGAAACGCGATTGACCGTCTCCTTGCTCACGCCGGCCAGTCGGCAGAGCTGACCAAAGCTCCAGTCGTTGAGCGAGAACTCGCCGTCGTTGCCGACGGTGACGCGAAATCGTCCGCCGCTCGGCGCCGCCTGAATCGACTGCGGCGGGTGCCAGCGGTCGATCGAATTGGTGCGCGTCGCGTAGCAGTGATCGTACAGGGATTGCAGCGAATCGAAGCGTTCGTCCGGCCCGCGCCGGAACAATTCGTTCGACGCCCTCATCAGTGTCTCCATGCGGAATCTCCTTGATGTTTGTGAGTGAATGAACCTGAACCCATAACCATGAAATGCACCACCGGCCTCTCGACGCGCGCGTAGTGCGCCCGTGGAGAGTCGGCGTGTTCGTCTACTCGTGTTGATGTGCTGGGCCGAAAATCCTCGATGGCGCAGCAGCAATGTGAATTAGAACGGAGTCGAGGTTTCGGCTGCCGGCGGGTTGTTCAGTTTGAACCAGCTCGGGTGTCGCGGGCGCGTGATGCGCATGCGACAGAATGCCGAGATTTGGGCCGGGCGAAATCCGCAACTCCGTTCTCAGGCCATCCTGCCACAGATCGGGCCCGCTAATCAAACACTGTTTGGGGCGCTGCCGTACACGGCCGTCGTCATCGGGGCTCGCCCCGTGAGGCCGGCAGGCCCTTGGCCCCGATGAGGGCGGACGTGGCAGGCAGCCGCTGCCATAGCCCGCTGCCGGTATGGACCGGAGTCGGAGGGCGCTCGTGCGCACGGGCAGTCGCCAACGCAGATCGCCGTGCAGACGGCTCAGGCGGTACTCCTCTCTCTCGCGGCAACCAAGCTCACCGATTGCTTCTATTCAGGGATGCCGGCCAGGTCCGCCAGGTATGCGGTCGCGGCATCATCATCGAGGCGAAGGAGACGCTGAACGAAGTCAATCACCGTGCCCCCCGCGCCGCAGGTGCCACACTTGAATACCGCTCGCTGAGGGTCCACCCAGAGGGACTCCGCCGCGTCCGCATGGAACCGGCACTTCCCGCGGAACTGCCTGCCGGCACGATGCAGCGGCGTGTAATCGCGCATGACCGCGACGAGGTCGAGCGTGGCGAGTATCCGTTCTCGAAACTCGGCCCGCGCTTGGCGCGCCCGCGAAGCCGGGGACGCGGCCTGTTCCGGTCCGAGGAGCCGAATTTCTGGATACGGCGTTTCGTCCGTCATGTTGTTTGTCCTCGACCATCCGCAGCTGACGAGGTCACGGGCGGCACTCCAGCCCCTGGAATCACGCCTTGTTGTCCGCCGGTACGCGCGCGTAGCCACGCGATGCGTCCCAGGCCAAAGCGAATGTGGTTGTATTTGAGCGCCAATGTGCCAGCGCGGGCAAGCTCGTCGTTGCCGCCGTAGGCGATCTCGCGATCGTAGCGGCTGAGCGCCTCGACGCCGCGCGAAATGACCGCCTCGTACACCTCCCGGTCGCGGGCAAGCTCCCGCTGCTCCTTTTCGAGCAACTCGCGCATCTTCGCCGCACGTTTGGCCGGGTTCTTTGGAAGCGTGCTTTCGAGCCAGCATCCGGCTTCGTCACACGGCTTGATCTGATCGAATGGGATCGGCGTGGCGTTGTCGCCGGCTGAGTAGTAATGCCACGGATGTCCGGGATCGTAGCGCGCTTGACGGTGGCCGCCGTCGGCGGTCTGCCGTCGCACCCACTCATCGAGCCGCTGCGCTGCTTCGCTGCCAAAGCCCTCCTCATAGGCTGCGAGCGCATCCGTGTAGCTGGACTCGACGCGCCGCAACTCGACCGTGTGGCGCTCCGCCGCCTGGCCGGCAGCGTTCGCATCGCGGTACAGCCGGCCCGTACGCGGGTCCGCGCCCGTACGAATCGCCTCCCTAAGCGCTTCCGCCTCGTTGAGCAGCGCGCGCAGCTCGTGGGCGTGTTCTTCGACCAGCGATGCTACCTGTTCTGCATCGGGCTCAAGCGGACCGGAGATTTCCAGGCCGAACACGCCCGCCGCAACGGCCCCGGGTAGCGGCGTCGCGACCGGCGGCTCAAGACTCTCGACTTGGATTTCCGAATCGCGATCCGCGGACGCCTCCGGAGCGTCGTGTGGGACCCAATCGCGTCTGGTGGCAGGCGGTGTGGGGGAACAAAACGCTGCGCTGCCGAAGTCCTCGGCCCACGGGAACACCTGTTGCGTATTCGGCGTCATAAGCGAACGGCAAGCACGCTTGCCCTCGTCATCCGTTATGACGGGTGCGCACCGCCATGTGCGCTATTTCAATTTCGCGCGAGGGCACGCCCCTCCCGCGGCGTCCAACGAAGCTCCGGCAGCGTGTACTGCCGCGGGTCTTCGAACGGGATTTCCGGGCTGTGGTAGGAAAGCAGCACCAGGTCCTCCGTCGGTGCACTGAATGTGTGCAGCAGGTCTCGCGTGAACACGAGCACGTCGCCGGCCCGGACGCGCGTCGACTGAATGCGTGCGCCTTCGAAGCACCGCCAGGGTTCTTCCGACCACCAGAAGCGACCCTCACCCTCCAACACGGCGATGAAGCGGTCCGAGTGCTCGTGCACATGCATTGGCAGGTCCAGCGTGCCGGCCGAGAATCGCAGCTTGGCGAGACCATCCGGGCAATCCGCACCGACCAGGTCGCGCCCGGACCACAGCCCGCCGGCAATCGACGCGGTTTCCTCGAATGGCGACTTCAGCTCGATGTCGTATTCGAGGTCGATCGCGTTCATGAGCGAGTCGAGCGTCGCGCTCAATCCGTGGTCACCGGCCTCCCCATGCAGGAACGCCGGCATCTGCAGCCGGCCGGTGCGAACCTCGGCCTGCGTCTGGTCTAGAACGCGCCGGGCAAGTTGGAAGAATTGAACCAGTGCAGCCGACCAATGGGGTGCCGAAGCGGAAGTTTTGCCTGCACACACGCGCAGGCCCAGCGGTGCGATGGCGGTGTCTAACACGGGTTTCCCCTTTCAAAGGAACAAGACCAATTAGCCGAGCCTCGGCACGTGCCGTGCTCATCCAAATTGCGTGACCAATGACGTTTCGAGTATCCAGCCGAAACCCGCGCCGCTCGCTGACACCGAGCGCGTTCGCGTGCTGCTGGAGGAATTCCGCGCTCTCTACGGGTTGCTTTCGTTCCGCCTTGCCGCGGTGGAGCGGAGCCTTCCCGTGGCGGGCGGGACGCTGGCAGCGATCCTGAGCGGCAGCCCGACGTTGCCGATCGAGGTGCGACGCGTGGTCCTGCTGGCCATGCCCGCGGCACTGCTGTGGCTGCTGCGGACGACGTGCGCCCACGCGCGGTCCAAGGAGGACGTGCTGCGGCGAATCGATGAAATCGAGCGACAGGTAAACCAGCTCGCGGGCGAAGAACTGCTCGTGTTCCAGTCTCGGCACCCAAACCGCCGACGCGTCGTTGCGGGTCGATCCGGCGGCACCACCGTGCTTGGCGCGCTGGGCTTCTCCCTGACGGGTGTTACCGCCTGCGCGTGGATGGGGCTGCCCCTTTGGCCCGGTCAGGTCGAGCAGTACGTTTATGCAGGGTTTGTCGTAGCCATCGCGACATTCCTGACCGTGTCGGTGTGGCGATTGCTCCGCTACGCGTATCGAAAGGCCGAGCCGACGACCTGCCCGCTCTTCATCGGCCGGCGACCGTTTGCCTGAAACCGGTCGTTTGGTGCTCCGAATTGCATCCGCACCCCGGACCACTAGATCAGCATAATATGTGTCTATTAGCATAATGCTCCGTTTACATTGTATCCAGCGTGCGTGTGGGATCAAGATGTGTTTTGACCTTTTTGGAACAGCGCTTAAGATGTTCGCAAGTGCTTGGCGGAGCGATAGATGGACCTTCAGCGCCAATTCGGGAGCCGGGTTCGGGCAGTTAGGACCCGCTGCCGGCTTACGCAGAAGCAGCTCGCGGAACGGTGCGGGAGCTGTTTTGCCGCCCAGCGGGTCGGTCAGATCGAACGCGGCGAATCGAACGTAACCCTCGCGACCGTGGCAGCACTCTGTCGGGGCCTCGGATGTGACCCGCTGGACCTCTTTCTCTTCGACGAGACCAACGCCGACCGGCACCCCAGATTGCCGAACAGGCGGCTAATGGACCTGTGGGACCGGACAGATGAGGCGACGAAGAGTAAGGTGCTACGGGTGCTCAGGGAGTTAGTCGAATGATCGGCACCATCTGTGAATTGGCAAGTCGATCTCGAATCGTCGTCGAAAACGTGGGGTCAAGATCGTGGCGCGAGTCAGTGCCGCACTTGGTCGATCCCGATGATCCGTTGGCGGTCCGTTTTCTAGGACTTCGGCATGGCTAGTCGGCACCGTAAACGCCAGCTGCGTGGCGATGAGACTCAGCTCCTGAGAATCGTCGCCGTGTGCGATCATTGTGGCGGGCCGATCGCTTTTGTCGACACGCGGCGCGCTTGGCGCACAATCGTGGGCACGGCCGCACTGCTGGGCATTATTGCCGGGTTGCTGTTAATACTTGGCTTCGCAACTTCCGAAATCCGGTCGCTCTATCTCGTCGGGACATTCGGCCATCGATTTGACGAAGTCGGTCTCCCCGCCCATTTGAGGATTGCGCTCGTGCGCGTGGGTACGCTCTCTGAACAAGAGCGGAACGCGATTACCCCCGACCAGCGGTCTGTTGTCGAATCGTTCGAACATGCGCGCAGTTCGGGTTTTGCCGGTGCGCTCCAGGTCCAAGCGAAACGAGAAGCGGCGGGACTCCCGCCAGGTGGTTCCGCTGGCCGTTGGAACGCAGTACAAATGTTCCCCGTCCTTGGAGTCCTTGCCGGCGTAATGCTATCTGCAATTGGCGTCTGCCTACTACCCATCGGTGCCAGGGTCCGCTCGGCGGTCTGTGTCGGTTGTGGCCGACGGGCACCGTATCGGACTGCCAAAGTCGCTAACGACGTGCTTCACGAAGGTGAGATCCTGGCTCGGAGGAAGGCCCGCGAGGATCGAATCCGCACCGCCCAAGCAGTCGAGCATGAGCAGATGGAACAGCAGGACCTGGCGACGTACGCATCTGCGGAACTTGTGGAAGCCGAAGAGGGCATCCGTCGATGCTGCCAGCACTACAGCATTCCGTCACAGTATTTTGATAATCCGGAGGGTACGCTTGCCCAACTTGCTCGAAGCAGTTCGCGCGAGTGGCGCGGACAGGTGGACACGCGACTGCGTACAATTGTTCGGTTCTATCGGACCGCCGCGGCAGAAAGCGATCGCGATTTCATGGTTTACTTGGGCGGCTATCTGCTGTCTTACTATCACGCGAGCAAAAAGACCTTTGAGCGCCGTGCTGACGGCGATACTTCGCACAACCAATTGATGATTGAGGTTGCAGACCTGGGGCTCGCCTTGTTGCATATTGCTGCGAACGGCCAGGATAGCGAATTCGACGAACTCCTCGCTCATTGGGGCAGTCCGCAGCACTTGAAACGCTCCGGCTGGAACCACTCGGTGGCCCGCGAACGAGTTGAAATTGGAAATCAGGTACTGCAGCGACGACTCGATGGAATGAAGGACCATGGCACTGAATACGAGTAAGCAATCCAAGCAGCAGGGTTCTGAGGTGATCTCGGCATCATCTCGATCGCATTCGACGGCGAACGGAATTCGCGTCGGCAAGCCCGAAACAGTGCAGAAACTCGTTACTTGGGGCCTGCGCATTGACCTTTCCGCAACCAACAAAGTCGTGCAAAACGACTATGCTCCGGTGGAGGCCTTCCGCGGCGCAAGCAGGGTCTTTCGCGCCGCCCGGGCGAACAAACGATCCGGCTACAGGCCCCAATTCTGGATGTACGGGGTAAGCCAGAAGCTCCACCAGGCCGATGTTGAGGCGAGCGTTCTCCGTAGCTGGAACCGGCTTGTCGATGACTCTGCTCTTGCGTCAATTATCGACAGGGTTGAAACGGAACGTTCTCACTTCGTACTAGGTCTATTTGTTGCAGAACGATGCACTGACCGCGACCTCTCAAAGTGGTTGACGGACGCACCGAATCTGTTGCAAGATCGCCCAATGTCAGTTGTTGAGCCCGAAACCAGCAATCGAGCGCTGGACGACCAGTCAACGCAGCGACTCCCGCCCGTTCCGGGTCGTGCAGAATCCGTCGACTCCTTCTTAGATGCTGCGGATGCAGAGTTTGACAGGATTCAGGCTGAGTTTCAGATTTCGATCGCGGCAAGACTGAATGACCTTCGAGACCGAGGCGAACTTGGCTTCCAGAAAGCCGCCGAGAAAGCGACATTTGCGCGCCGACTGCAGTTGCTCCTCGATCGAGCGGGTCTGCGACTCCATTGTCCGGAGTGCGGCCGGACCGGGTTACTAGAAGGTGGAGCGCCGTTCGGCCCCGCCGGAACCGGCGGATTCCGCTTTGATCACCTCCTGGTCGGTGGGAGACGCCAGCGATGCGGATCATTCGAAAGCCTCGAAGAAATCCAGCCATTCGAACTGTCCCCAGCTCCACCCAAGAAGAGCCGTAAAGCCTTGTCCTGAAGCGTTTTAGCGAGATTGATCGACCATTCCGTTGACAAGCTGGGCATATGCCCACTAGAATTGGGCACATGCCCAACACGATTCGGGCGGGTTTGGAGGTTGCAGGTGTTTCGTTCAAATCGACTCAAGGCGATTCAAGACCCACTCGACGCCATCCTTCTTCAATTCATCGCAAAGGACGGCAGCGCGAGATTTCCCTGGACGATCCGGGACTCGCTGGAAGGCACCCAGATCATTGGGGCAACCGGGGCCGGGAAGAGTACTGGCAGCGGTGAAGCGATCGCGATCCCGATGCTTGAACACGGCTTCGGCGGCCTGGTCTTGACGACCAAGCCTGACGACGCAGATTGCTGGTTGGAATACGCACGCCGTACCGGCCGTCTCGACGATGTCCGCGTGATCGACGCCTCGGGGCGTGAGCGATTCAATTTCCTCGACTACGAGCGGCAAAGCGCACAGGAAGTAAACCTCGTGCGCAACATCGTCCATGTCTTGCTAACCGCTGTGAATGCGTCTGGTGATCGCGACCAAGCGACCGAAGCGTTCTGGGTCGATGCACTTGAAGCACTGCTGACCAATGGATTCGATCTGGACGTGCTCGCTCACGATTCGACTCAGCTCCCACGAACGATGGGGCTTATCCGCAGCGCGCCGCGTTCGCGCCGTGACCTGCAGTCGCACGCATGGCGCCTGCGATCGGCGTGCTGGCAGGCACTTGAGAGGGCTGCTAGCCGGGAGCACACTCCGGCCCGCGCGGCCGATCTAGTCGAGACATGCGAATATTTTCTTCGGGAGTTCGCTGACCTTGCGGACCGAACGCGAAGCGTCGTCGTTACATCTGTCCTGTCAAAAGTAAGCCTGCTGCTCCGCAGCCCATTCCGTGAAATTTTCTGCGCCGCAGAACCGTCGACCATAACTCCCGACGACTCGCACCGCGGCGCCATCATCATCGTGAACCTCCCGATCAAACGGTTCGGCAAGGCGGGCCGATTCGCGCAATTGGTCATCAAGGCTGCATGGCAGCGCGCAACCGAGCGTCGGGCAACCAAGCTTAAGCGCGGCACACCTGAGTTTGATCCCAAGCAGCGTCCCGTCTTCTTGTGGGCCGATGAGGCGCAGCACTTTGTGACCGAGGAAGACATGCTGTTCCAGCAGACAGCGCGCAGCGCCCAGGCAGCGTCGGTCTACCTGACCCAGAACATCTCCAACTATCACGCCCAGTTTCACGGTGCCGGCGGCCGCGCTATCGCAGACAGCATCCTGGGGGGCTTTCAGACGAAGATCTTTCATCAGAACGGCGATCCACTGACGTGTGAGTGGGCCGAGCGACTCTTCGGCTACGGCCCGATTCCGCTGGGTAGTCGGGCAGTCTCTGGGCCGTCGAGTTCCTTCACTCGAACGAATAGTGAGACGTTTCTGCCGCTCGTTCCCGCCAAGAGCTTCGCGACACTCAAGAAGGGGGGACCGCAGAACAACCGTATCGTCGAAGCGATCGTGTTCCAAGGCGGGCGCACATGGGATTCGGAACGCCAGCACATTCTTCACGCACGGTTCCAGCAACGCGAGCGGAGCTACTAATATGCTTAAGTCCCTCAATCACCTTTGCGCGCGGGTCGTGCTGGCCATTGGAATCGTGGCGGTGCTTCCGGTGCTGGAGTCGTTCATCGTCTGGATCATCGTCGACCGCACGATGGACCGCGCACTCCTGAACACCGTGGCCGCCCTCCTGGTCGCCGCTTGCGGGATGTTCAACGGTGAACACCTTGTGCGCACCATGTTCGGCGTGGCCTCACTCTGCGACGGCGGGCGCCTCTGGCGACTTGTCGCACGGGCGCTGGCGTGGATGTTAATGAGCAGTGCTGCCGGCGCCGTGGGGGGCATTGCAGGTCACCGGTTAGATCTTACCGGCTTGATTCCCGCCGTCATCGCTCACATTCCGGCACCTGTGGCTCCGCAACTTGTGGGTCTGATTTATCTCGCAGTCCCGTTCACTGCCGCGTTTTTGCCGGTGTTGATCGGTGGCTGGTTGCTGCAGCACACACTGACTCATTACGAGGATTATGGTCCTCGTCGCTAACGCGGCCACGCGTTAGGGGAGACGCCTGATGCGATTGAGTGGGAGGAAGAAAACGTGTTGCGGATTGTCGTGAGCAAGTCGGCGGAAGCAGCAAAGCGGTACTTCAGGACCGGCTTGCAGCGTGGCGACTATTACCTCGCGGGCGACGAGCTTGGCGTCGACGCTGGGGGCGTTTGGGGTGGTCAGGGTGCGGAGTTGCTGGGACTACGGGGGCCAGCAGAGTTGAGGGTGTTTGATTGGTTGGTGAACAACATGCGACCGGATGGGTCTGGGCCGTTGACTTCCAGGACGAAGTCCATGAGGCGAAGCGGGTTCGACTGTGTGTTCAGTGCACCAAAGTCGGTGTCGATTGACTGGGCCGCGACTGGCGACCTAAACATCGTGCGAGCGCTCGAATTCGTCGCAACCGAAACAATGCAGCTCGCTGAACGAGACGCACGTACCCGCGTCCGCGTCGGCGGCGCCAATGACACTCGGGTTTCGGGCAACCTCACCTGGGCAAGGTTCACACATACAACGACACGACCGATTGATGGCGTTCCCGACCCACATCTGCACTGTCATGTGTTCGTATTCAATGCGACGTTTGATTCCATCGAGAATCGATGGAAGGCGGTTGACCTCGGTGCCATCAAGCAGGCGGCTCCCTATTACGAGGCGGTGTTTCATTCGCGACTGGCCGCCAGACTCCAGGAACTTGGATACGAGATTCGTCAAGAAGGCCGATCGTTTGAGTTGGCACATGTGACCGAGAGAGCAATTCGGGAATTCTCGCGCCGAACGGAGCAGATTAACAAGAAAGCAACAGAGCTGGGAATCAGCAAGCCTGAGACGAAGGCGAAACTCGGTGCCACGACGCGCCACAGCAAGTCGGCGTCGCTGTCGGCATCCGAGGTCCGGTCGAATTGGGCCGGTCGCCTCACTGAGGCGGAATTGAGCGCGATTCGAACCGGCAAATCAGTGAGTCGCCAATTCGAATTGGAAGTCAATATCGATGCCCTGATGACAAGCGCAGTCGAAAACGGCCTGAAATACCGGTCGCTGACCACGGACAAGCAACTCATCGATGAGGTGCTGCGTATCGGCATCGGTCGGGTGCAGGCCGATGAGGCGCATGCCGCACTCGAACGGTCGGGAACGAAGACCTTTGTCGTCAATGGCAAACCGTACCGAACCACGCCTGAGTCCCAGGAGAGTGCCCAGCGGATTCTCGCCAGCGCGCGCGACGGAAGAGGGCGCATGTCGGCGTTCGGCTCCTCGAACGGAAGTCGGATAGTGCCGAGTGGGCCTAGCGGCCCGCTCACGCGCAAGCTCCTGGAGTCCCAGGACCGAGTCACGCTTCTCCGCAGTCGTGGCCATCGTTTCAACGAAAGGGTGGAGAAAGAGCTTGCGGGCGAATTGATGGCACGTGGAGAGGGCGTCACGTTCGTTTCTGGCGACAAGCTGCAGGGAAAAGACTCAGGTGCGAAGGGACGAACAGTCCGTAACTTTCTTGACGACCGTCTGGCGCGTCAGGCGGCCGAGGGACGCACCCTGTGGGTGCGGAGTCCGGAATCGGTGCCGCTACGCGATATGGCAGAATTGTTCGACACCGCCGCTCGGCTGCGAGCACGCGTGGTGCTGGCAGCCAGCCGGTGGCCCTCCGCAAGCCCGGTGCCGGGCGACGTACTCGCCGCGCTGGAACGGCACGCTGGACTGGGCCCTGCTCAGCGAGAGTCGGATCGAGTTTCACGTGCACGCAGGCGCGAGACCTACGAGGACTTCAAACAGGGTCGTGGCATCAACCCTGAGGCGTGGGGACGTGACGGTTGCATTCACATGGAACGAGCCGCCGACGTATTGAAGGCGGCGGGGCGAGCATTCGTCGCCGCAGTAAAGGACAGGAAGTCGCCTCTCATCGTTTCGCTGGGCGACCCGCTTGAGACTGCGCGGGCCGTGCGGAAGGCAATGGAGGAGGCGAAACTGCTAAAAGGGGGTCGCCGCGTCCAGATGCTGGTCCGCGCGCCGTTCAATGACGAACAGCGCGCCGACCCGCGCGTATATCGTCGAGGCGAGGTCGTTCAATTCTACAAGCCCACGAAGGGGTTCCGGCCCGGCATGCAATACACCGTGCTCGGTCACGACCCGTTCGGCAATGTGATGGTGCGCAACGGGATGTTTCTTGAGGCTCTTCCGCTCTCGAAGAGTGACCACTACGGTCTTTTTCGGAAATCGACGCTCATGCTCAGGAAGGGCGACTTCATCCGCGTAACGTGCGACGGACGCACGAAAAACGAGCGTTTCGGTCTGGAGAAACTCCTTTCGGAGCGACGGCAAGCGGTTCGCCTGGCGAACCACAAGCTATTCGGCATCAAGTCGCCCGACCGACGTTATCGAGTGCCCCGGGACTCACACCATCGCGTCACCGGTTTCACGCGCAAGGGTGACATCAAACTCGACAACGGCTGGGTCCTGCCGGCGAACTTTGGCCATCTCGAATACGGCTATTGCGTGACCAACGAACAGCGCGCCATTGGCTCGTTCGGTCGTGTACTGATGGTCGACGTGCCATCAGCCGGTGGTCGCCTTCCGAGTCTCAGTGGTTTGGTCTGCGAGCACGTTCCGGAGCTCCACATCATCAGCGCCGACCCGGACGCTATTCGACCGGAATCCGTGGAGAAGGAACCTGACCAGAGATTCGCAGATGAGGCGAGCGCAGCGTCCTTCGAGCGCACGCATCAGAGGTCGTCGGAACGGCACCGCGAAACCGAGTGCGTGCGGGAGGAGTTCGGGTATGAGCGATGACCTCTTGGCTCGCTTTCTGGTGCCCGAAGAGGATGAACAGCCACTCGGTCCATGCGTGCGCTTGTCCGAACGGGCACTGCTGATGCTTGAGTTTGTGTTGGTGAATGGGAATCGCCAGTTACTTTCCTATTCGCCGCTGTGGTCGGTTGAATTCAATTTGTCGAAGGGACTTGTTCTCGATTTCGGACGTTGGCGGGCCACCGTGAGTGGTCGTCGCCTCGGGCAGGTTTTCGACGCTTTGCGCGAACACCGGGTCGTGTCACTTTGCGTCGCTGACATGCACGGGTCACCGCCAGATGACGAAACCCCGGTTGTGACGGGTATCGAGGTGGAAGAAGTGAAGCGCTAGAACGGGCTCGGCCCCCAAGGAAGTATCACGATGACAGGAATGACGAAATCGACCGACACGACGGACCAGATACGCGTACAGCTCGCGGAACAGGCGAAGACCCTCGACCAGCAGTGTGAGCAGCTGCGTGCGGCGCTCGGCGCCAAGGAGGAGGAGGGCCTGCGACTGCGGGCTGCACTTGAGGCGCTCGACGGCGTTCAGCCGGGTCGACGAACGCCGACGCGACAGCGTGTAGCGACATTCGAAACCGAAGACATCGTCCGGCTCGTGTACGCCATCTTGCAGCCCGACGCAACAGTTTCGGTCAAGGAGCTTCGGACAACTGTGGAACACGAAGCCCGCAATGCGAATCGTTCCTGCGTGGGCTTGCACGTTCGTCTGCGCAAGGCGCTTCGCGATGCGCGCTTCATCGTGACGGAATCCGAATCAGGAAAGACGGTGCGTCTGCGGTCGGTCGGAACGGTTCCGAGCGAATCGCGGTCGGACGCATCGAAGCCCAACCAGTCCGCCCAAGGCGGAGAAACGAGGTGACTGATGTCTGAGCAAGAAAGTAGCACGAGTTCCAAGAAGCGGCCGGCGCATGAGATTCGCCTGGGTGCCGTCAAGGCCGTCATCTGGGCCAACACACTGGAGACGGGTCGGGTCGTGCACAACGTGGTTCCGGTTCGCGTCTATCGCGACGAACAGGGAAACTGGCAGGAGACGCATTCGCTCGGTCGCAACGACTTGCTGGTGGCGGCGAAGGCGCTCGACATGGCACACAGCTACGTTGTCGAAGCCGAGCGCAGCCCGGCGGCAGACGACTAGACCCGGACACGCAAGAACAGGTGCGCTGGTGATAGACCTCGAACGCGAAACCCTGATTCCGCTTCGCGATGTGCCGAAGCGGCTCCCGCCGCGGACCAACGACCGCCGATTGCATATCTCGGCGGTATACAGGTGGGCCACGCGCGGAGTTCGCGGTGTTGTGCTTGAGACGATCCGCATCGGCGGAACCACATTTACGAGCGTCCAAGCCCTCCAGCGCTTCGCCGAAGCTCAGTCCCGCGATTCGTCGTCCACACCCGCGGGGCCGTCGACGCAGGCGAGGCAACGCGCGATTGCGTCCGCCTCGGAGCGAGTCCGGCGGGAGCTCGGCCTGTCGGAGCAGCCGGGCGCCGATGAGAGGTAACTGGCGTGAGCGACAAGAGCATCCCCGACTACGCCGCAACGCATCTTGATTCGCTCGCCGCCGATTTCTTGAAGAGCACGCAGTACTCGTGCTGGATGCGCGGGTCCTCCATTCGGGAATACGTCACACTGTCGGACCGGCAGTGGTGCTGCGCCTTGATGATGACAGAGCGAAGGTCGCCGAGCTCGCCCTCCCAGCCCAGGATGTCGCGCACGATGGAAACATACCGACCGCTGCGGCGAACGTCGCCCATGAGCACCGCCAGCCGGCCGCCGACGTCCAACGACGCGTAGCAGCGCTGCAAGCACACGCGTAGTGCCTGACGAAAGTCGTCGTACTCGTCCATCGTGCTCAAGTCGGCGCCGTTGTCGCTGTAGCGAATGATGTTCCAGTACGGTGGGTGAATCCAGACAAAGTCGAACCTGTCCGGCAATCCATGCATCCAGAGATTAAAGCCCTGCCGCAGGTCGCTCCCCCAGAAGCGAATTCCGGCGCCGGCGTGTCGATTCAGCCCTTCGATGACATCGCGGGTCGTGCCCGACCCGAGCATAGGGTCGGCAACGCGCCGCGGTCGGTAATGCTGCACGAGGTTGAGAAACAGCCGGCCATCGCAGTTGCCGCGATACCGGCCGTCGCCCCATGCCGAGCATCGCGTCGGGTACGACACAATCGACGTAAGGGGCTGCGGACGCTGATAGAGTGTGTGATGGTCGATGCGGGGTTCCATAGTCCTCCTTTAAGTGAAGCGGCCCGCCGGTGCACGGCGGGCCAGTTGGTCAGTAGTCGCTGGGGAGCAGAATCGTGGTCGCCGAACGGTCCGCCTCGGTGATAATCCAAAAGGCGACGTTCTGCCGGTCGCGATAAGCTGAGTGCAACTGCCATCCATGCACCAGCGCCCGGTCGTTCTCTTCGCGGTCATGATTGCCACACTCTCCCCAATCCCCGGCTGCATGCCGGGCCAGCGCGGCGGTTACATCGTACGGCACGAGTTCACGCTCCGCGTTCGCGGTGATTACGACGCGGCCGAGCGGGAAACGGGCCGAGATGTTCGGCGTTTGCGACTCCGGCACGTTGCTCACGTTGGTGGCGGCTGATGTTTGTCGGTCGTCCTTCTGTTTCTGTCTCATAGTCCTCCGTTCGGAAGTGCGAGGCCGGGTCGACTGCCCCCGGACCTCACGGGTTTGTTAGATGTGCGAATCAAATATGTAGAGCTGCCCGTCGCACGCGATTGTGAAAACGTCACCGCTCAACTCCAGGTCACGACCAATGCCGTCGAAGTCAATGTGGTAACGAATGAACTCCGGGAGTGTCTTGAGCGCGTCGCTGTAACAATCTTCAATTAGGTTGGCGGCGTAATCCGCCAGGCTGTCGAATGAACCGCGATACGCTTCCTCCATGTAGCGGCGTGCCTCGTCCACGTTGCCGGCACCGCCGCAGTGACTGACCAGCCCGCCAAAGACGGGGCCATGCTCGACGATGCCGCACCCGACCTCGGACACTTTCTCCAGGCTCTCGTACTCGCTCAGGTTGAGGTCGCCGAAGTTCTCGTAGTCGTGAATCACCCATTCTTCCGCGATGGGCTGTGTCGATTGTGCCAGCATGCCGGCAATCTCGTCATGAATCGCCTCGACCGGCTGGTCGGCATCAATCCAGCAGCCGTGCAGGTCGCCGGCGTTGTAGTCCGCCAGCGACGCCACGTAGATTCGCGGCGTTCGGTCATTGCTGGCGCGGCTTGTCTGTGTGTCTGTGTTTGCATTGGTCTCCATGGTCCTCCGTCTATGAAAACAGCCCACCTTTGCCGGTGGGCTGGTGATTGTCTCGTGGGGTAGCTGTCCGAATTGACCCTTCCCTGATGACAATTGAACCGTAACATATATTTGACACATTATGCAAGCATTGTTTTCACTTTTTGTGTATGGCACTGTTACACAATGCGAAGAGCCATCGACATTGTCTTGACCACCGCGGAACGGCGGACACTTCGCAGTCGGGCACGGGATTCAACCGGACGCGTCTCACGACGTGCGCGAATTGTCTTGCTTGCTTCGCTCGGCTGGATGAATCGTGAAATCGCTCAGAAGCTGCAGACGGACCCGCACACGGTTGCCCGTTGGCGGAACCGATTTGCGCGGCACCGAGTAGCGGGAATTGAGCAGGAGGCGTCACGAGCAGGTCGCCGACGTCGCGCGCGGGATGTTGCGGAGCGTGAGATTATCCGGCTGACAAAACGCCTTCGCCGGCAAAAAAAGGCGTGCAGTTCGCGTGAGCTTGCAAAGCGGCTGGGCGTGAATCACATGCTGGTTTATCGCGTCTGGAAGGACCACGGCCTTGCACCGTAGCGACCGAAGTGTGAAGGATCGCCAACCACACACCACTACCCACCAGACCAGATTCGCACGTCCGAGAGGTCGGTAGTTTGTCGCCGCCGCGTGAGAGCCACCCGACGAGCGGCGGATGGGGTCAGATGAATGGGGTCCCCAGGTAACCTTGTGAGAACTAAATGCGTTTGGTTTACGTGGCGCCGTTTGCCGTGGAACCACGCTGGGCGTGAATCCACGTAAATGCGTCGTGCAGGCACTTGGCCAGCACCAGCAGGTCGTCCGTACCGAAGCCGGACGATTCCTTCCAGGCGTCATTCTCCTTGTAGAGCCTTGCAACCGTCACATTGTACATGTGTCCGTTCGCTGTTGAATTCTTCCAAATCACGACCTTCACGCAGCCATACCTGACCTCGTGAGCCGGTCGACTCTTGGCTTCGTTCATATCAACCTCGCTTTCTGTTTCCATAGGGGTCTCCTTGTGCATTCATCTGACGAAGTCGTTATGGAGCTTTGCGGTCGGCGTGTGCCATAAGCGCTTCCCCGTAGCGGGGCGATTGGCGAGGTGGGCGATTGGGAGACTGTGCGGGATTCGCGTCAGCATCCTGATTCACTGGCGCGCTGCGCGGACGTTTCGCGCCGCGGCAAGTCCGCGTCGGGAACTGGGACCAGTGGGTTCCGCGTCCGCGCAGCGCATAGCGATGGCTGGAATCTGCCGTCATCGGCCGTCCTCGTCGCGGCTCGCCCGGTCGAGGCCGTCAGGCCCTTGGCCGCGACGAGGATGGGCGCATGACGGCTCCCCCCACCTGCCGGGTCGGTCCCGACTCAGAGCGGCTCGTCCGCACCAGCCTGTCGCGCGGCAGCGATTCGCAGTCCTTGCTCGATTACCGTGGCGAGCCGTCGCTCGAATGCGATTCGAGCGCGCAGCTGATGACCGCTGTTCCCCGGACAAGTGAACGGTCCAGCCCGCTCGGCGGTCATTCGGATTGCTGGCAACGCACTCCTCAGGACGATGAGGACCGCTCGAATCAGCTGGCTGGCCGTGAGTCGAATGTCATGCTGCTGATTGAACACCGCGATCAGGTCATTGACCGTCGAATCTGTCTCACGCGACAAGATGAACTCGCGTTTAATGTGCTTGGTGCGAGCAGTCGGAACGACGTGATTGGGGCCGTCGTCCTGCCCGGTGCAAGCGCCTCGGTCGATGGGCGCCATCGCCGCCGTTGCGACGATAGGACTCAGCAGCCGCGCCACGCTGCTGGTCACATTTTGATTTCTGATCCGCCGCGCCATGCTCACGTAGCCCATCCCAGGATCACGTCCGCGAGCGACAATTCCCGTGCGTGCGGTGTACGACAGTGGGCCGCGTTCAGCGGCAACGGTTTTCCGGTCAGGAAATCCTCCCGGTGCAACACGCGCTGTTCCACCTCGGCTGCCAGCCGCAGGTATTGCTGCGCGACGGGCAGCCGCATGGTCATTCCATCCTGGAACAAGGTGATGCCGCGACCGGATAGTTCCGGCAGAATGACGGCCTGCGCGATGCGGGTCTCGAACATCCGCCCAGGCAGCGCATCGTTCACCAATTGCTCCAATTCGGCGCGAAGTCGTGTCGCCCGGCCGTCTACGTTGCTGAACACGACGCCAAGCACTTCCAGTCGCGGATTACGGTGGCGCCGCACGTCGGCAATGTCGCGCAGCGCTTCGTTCATCCCCGCTAGAGACAATGGATGCGGAAACGCGGAGAGCAGGAACCACGCGGCGCTCGCGTAGGCGGCGACCGTCGTGATCTCCGCCGCCGCGGGCGCCGTGTCGAGCAGAATGAAGTCGTAGTGCGCGCACGCTTCGGCAAGCGGGCGCTCCAGTATGCGTGTGCGATCGACAAAACGCGAAAGACGCACGTCGAGTTCGGAGAGCTGCGTTCGTGACGGGATGAGTGAGACGTTCTTCGGCATGCCGTCGGTGATCGTGAGCGCGTGAATCGGTTCGTCTGTCGTCAGAAGTTCCAATGTGCCGGCAAAGCCGTCGGGCTGCACGCCCAGATGCTTGGTCGCTCCGGCGGCTGAGTCGAGGTCGATGATCAGGCAGCGGTAGCCACCCAAGCCCAGTGCGGCGGCCAGGTGAACGGTGACGGTCGTCTTTCCGACTCCGCCCTTGGCGTTGCCGACCGTGATTGTGAATCCGAGTTTCTTGGGTGCGGGCATACTCTCCTGCTCTCGTTGTTTGCGGGCATGCCGGCGTCACCGCATGCCTGAATGAAGCGATATCACGAATCCAGGCGCGTGGACAACCCTCAAATATGCTCATCTTCGACACGTGGCGGCGCGACTGTCTTCCGGTACATCCGAGTTCCCGCGTTCGGGCATGCCGGCGTGCCGGAGCATCCGACTACCGGCAGGCATGGAAACCCTCTTGCGCCGAAGAACCGGAGCGCGTTAGCGTGCATCCTGATCCTCTGGGCCATGAAGCGAATCGGTCGTCGATTGGTTTGGAGAGAAATGAATTGCAGGAACCACTGGCTGCACTGCCGGCCGGAGGATGCCGAACGCGGCAGCGCCAGGAAGATCTCGCACATCGAACCTAGCGCAATCCCGTTGCAGCGTCAATCCGTGTCTTCAGTCGAGACGATTCGCGTCCGCCAGCTCCTGCGCGGGGCGTGCGGACACCCGCCATGAGCGTCCGCTCAAACAGTGTGTGATTGCGTATGCGAGGGAGCAGGTCTGCGGCCAACGCGCCGCGTGGAACATGGCGTGGAACACGCCGCAAGAGTGCCTTCTCGGTCCGGAAGCCCGTTGGCGGGTTTTGCTTCGTGCCGGCGATGGCCATTCTGAGCATCTGGTGGGCCTACAAGCGGGGGATCGTGGACCTGTTGGAGGTACGCGTATGGCTGGCCGCTTCCGAGGCCGTGGCGCGACGCTGCGGCGCTCGCGACAAGCGCCGTCGGCGCTTCGTGGAACATGAGTTGGCCGAGCTGGTTGGCGTGGCGGATGGGCGGATTCGGTCGTCGCTGCGGCGACTGGGAAGGAAGGGGTTTCTGCGATGGTCGGAGACAGCCATTCGTTTTGATTACGGCACGGATCGATTGAGCGACGAGGACCGTGAGGAGTTGAAGTTGTTTATTGGTACGGTCGAGAACCACCGCCGCAAGGTGCCGCTGCCGCGCCATGTGCTCAAGCTGCTTTGCCGGACGACTCGACCGGTCTTGATTGCGACCGCGCTTGGCCACGCTCTCCGATGTCTCTACTACCGCGATGGCGCGTGCTGTCCGGACGGTCGGTGCAAGGCGTCCTGGGTCGCAGACGTGTTTGAGGTCGATGGGCGAAACGTGAAGGCGGCGCGTCGCGAGCTCGTGCAACTTGGCGTGCTGATCATGGAACCGACTGACCAACGGTCGATGAATCGCTGGGGACCGCGTGTCCGGTTCGATCTCACCTGGCGACCGCCGTCGGCCTGTTCGCGCACATCACCACCCCGATCGGCTCAAAACGGGGTCGAATTGCCACCCCCTAAGAAGAACCGGAAACTCGTTTCACGAGTTGGAAACCAGGAACCCGCCGCATGCGGTCCGACTGGTGCCTACGCATCGAAATCGAGGAAGTGCCGGCCGAAACTTGAGCTCGTGACGCCGCGTGACCTGGCGGACCCGGAGCGTATCGCACAGTTTTACACGCAGGCCGTTCGGCAGAGTCTCATCCGCCATTCGGAGAGCGAACGGCTGAACGTCTTCGCCGCCGCCGAACACGCCAAGACGTACGGCACTACGAACCCTTGCGGGCTTTTCGTGTGGCTGGTCAAGCAGCGACGCTGGAGCTACCTGACGCTGAAGGATGAAGACGACGCGCGACATGCGATTCGGTCGTTAGACCAACGCGCGTCCGCGTCTCATTTCATAACGCCAGCGAGACTGCCAACTAGAAGCGGTTCGGCCTCCGACGCCGCGCGGAGCGCTTCGCCGGAGGCCGCTCGGCGATTGCTCGCCGGTACCAATCGGACAGATTACCCGATGCTGACCCATCCGGCAGCATCCCGCAAGCCGCGAAGCGTCGGCGTCAGCGTCAACGGCACGCGAACGATGGAATCTTGCTCGATTTGCCGTACGCCGTCCGTCGCCATCGGGTCCTCGCCCCCGCGAGGCCGGCAGGCCCCTGGGACCCGATGGTGACGGACGCGGATGCCCCTGCTGCCGGTGCCGGGCCCGAGCCGAAGCGTTCCTCGTCGTGGATGCGATTGCACTTCAGCGGCACAATGAGCACTCGATTTGCGGCTGCGTCGAAAAGAGAGTTTCTCGTCATGATCTGGTTTACTGCCGACACGCACTTCGGTCACGCAAACATCATCCAGCATTGCCATCGCCCGTTCGCAAACGTCGAAGAGATGGACCAGACCCTGATCGCGAACATTAACGCCCGCGTGAAGCCCGGCGACACGCTCTATCATCTGGGTGATTTCGCGTTCCGTGGCGCGAAGCCGGCGTTCTATCGCGATCAGATCCGCTGCCGCCGGCTGATTCTGATTCTCGGGAATCACGATCCGCAGACCGCGGCCGGCTATCCCAAGCCGGAGTTCGCGGCGCACTTCAGCGAGGTCCACCCGCTCCTGCGAATCAAGGTCGCGGTGAACGGCTCCACGCAGATCATCATTCTGTGTCACTACGCCATGCGGGTCTGGGACCGGGCCCATTACGGCACCTGGCACCTGTTCGGTCACAGCCACGGTTCGCTACCTGACGATCCGTGTGCGCGCTCCTGGGACGTGGGCGTGGACCGCAACGCCTTTCAGCCGCTCAGCCTGGATGAGATTTCCACGATCATGAACCGTAAGCAGTTTCAGCCGGTTGACCACCACCGACCGGAATCGCCAAGCGAGCTATGAAGATCCAGTCTGTGACCACCAAGCGGGTAGCCAATTGGTGGCTTATTCGCAGCCCGGGTAGCCGATTCCGGCCCGCTCGACCAGCCTGTCGCCCCAGGCTCAGTCGCGCAACGCCGCTCCGCGTTCCGCGAGAAGTTCCTTCAGTGCAATCTTCTGCTCGGCGGGCAGAAAACAGGCGTCGATTGCGTCTCGCGCAGCACCTTCGACCGATGCCTGCTTTTCCAATACACGCAGCGCCGTCTTTCTCGGAATCGCGCAGTACTCCGCGAATTCGACCCACGTCTTGCGAGTGAGCTTGGATTTCTTGCCGAGTACGGGTAGCGCCAGAGGGTCATCTGGAATGACGAGTCGCGTGCTGACCAGGTCGTACGCCGGCGTCAGTCGCATGATGCCCTGCGTGTCCGTGAACAGCGACAGGTTCTTTAGGTGCATATCGCCGTTGCCGGTCCACCAGGCGAAAAGCAGCAGGCGATAGAGCTTCAGGATCTCGATCAACGGCTCGGACGCGTACTTCCGCAGCAGTCGCACACAGAGTTCGGCCGAGGCTTCGTACTTGTCCTTGGGGGACTGCTCGGCGAGTTGGCAGAAATCCTCCTGCCGCAGCTTGCGACCGTCGGGCAGGCGATCAAAACGCTTCGAAATGAACGCCAGCGAGCCGTCGCTGAGCGCCACCAGGCCGGACGGGGGCACCTCGATCTCGACCAGCTTCGCCAGGCAGGTCGTGACATGTTCGTTTTCGGGCAGCGCCGGGAACGTCTCGGTCTGCGGCTTCAGGATGTAGCGCCCGCCGTCCGCAGCGACCTGAAGCGTCTCGCGGTCGGTGGTCAGCGTGACGGAGATTTTCTTTTGCACGCCGGACAGGGAGGAACGACCGACCATCGCGAGGCCCGCGGTGTGGAGCTTGGCGAGACTGATGTCGAGTTGCGGCACCTTCGCCGAGCCGAACAGTCCGCGCAGACAGGCCGCGTGATACTCCCGGTCGCGAACCGGTTTCAGGCACATGCGGCAGACGAAACTCATTCGTCGCGCCCTCCGTCAGCCGCATTTTCAGACGGGACGATTTCGACGGCGCCGACGCAGTCGGCGCACGTAGCCAGCAGAAGTCCGAAGCCATCATCCTTCGATATCTTGAGCTTGCGCGTGGCCAGCTCCAGCAGCCACCCTTCGGGCAGAAGGTTTTCGAAGAACGGAGGCAGGCCCTCGGTGACGTACGGTTCGGTGCGCAGCGGGAGCGTCACGGACACCGGAACCGCGTCCGCGCGAGCGAGCCATTGCGCGTCATAGACGAACGTGACCTGTCGGCCAGCTTCGACGAGTGTCCCGACTGGCTGTCCGTCCAAGCGCACGACGGCACTACGTCGTCTCATCGGCGAGGTCCTTTCGAGGCGTATCCACCACGCCGAGCGTCTTGCCAAATACGGCGAGGACGCGGCTCACGGCGTCGAGGCGGACGGACGATTTTCCGCGTTCGAGTTCGGAAACGAAGCGCGTGCCGACACCTGCCAGTTCGCCGAGCTCACGTTGTGAGAGTCTGCTGGCTTTTCGGCGCGTGCGAACGAACGCGCCGAGCTCGGTGTTCACGTCTGTTCGGTTAGGCCTCGGTTTCGGCATCTGATATTCCCGCTCGGGACAATTCAACTGTCATCGATGCGAGCATAGTAGTCCCGGTGTGGGAAGTCAATTCGCATGTTACCGATCGGGACTAATCGTCTCCAAATTGAGCTTTGACCTTCGGATTGAGCGGACGCAATCGCGAGTCCATTCCCGAACGGGAACGCAACCATCGCCGGCGTGTTCAGGGGTAAATCCGTTTCCAGAGCGTAGATTCTCGGGCGGACGTTTGGATCGTAAGTTGCTTTCTGGTCGTTGGTTACAAGCCGGAAGCGGACGTACGACTGCCAGCCGCCCAGGCTGGACGCCGTCCGGACATCGACTGCCAGCTGCGTGAGCTGGGAGTCATCGCGGACTGTTTCTTTGAATGTCGCGGCACAACGGGCCGCGGGCTGCGCAACCCTAAGTGTCTTCGCAAAGCGAAGTTAGCATGTGCAAGCACGTGCTTATAGCGTTCTTAGAAGAGAGAAACGCAGATTCCGTGCATGCGCCAATTGCTCGCATCGTTGCTGTTGACAGCGGGCGTCCTTGTCGATAAAGATCCTGTATGGTTCTGCGCGTGCTCAATCTCGTGGTCGCCTGCTGGGCGCTTCAGATTTCGCCTGCCCTTTGCTTGGCCGGCGTGCTGACGCACCCTTGCGATCCCTTCACGGATAGACCCGCGAGCACGGTCTGTCACGCGGAGGACCATCGCGAACGCTCAGAACCTGCCCCTGGTTCTTGCTCGCACGAGGAAGCCTGCGATACCGATCCATGCCAAGACGGTCCCGTCATCAAAGACGGCGGCGACCATGACCTTCGAGCAGGCGAACTCCTTCCGACATTCCTGACCTTGTCGCTTTCGGGTGTCTTCCGCGATCTCCACTCGTCGCAACTCGCCACCGAAGAGCCGCCCGGGCGACCCCGCTTGCCGCTTCATCAAAGTGACGTTCCGCTTCTGATTTGATTCTCCAATTGACTGGCCATTGAATGCCCCGTTTTCGCAGGGCATGTGATTGCGCGCGTCATTGGTGCGCCGGCTTTGTCAATTGGAGTTCTGAGATTTGATAAATATACGGTTTCTATTTGCTCGAATCACGCTCGCAAGCGCGCTCGCAACGGTTTCAGGTTGCGCAACCGTCGATGCCCGTCGTGATTATCAGCGTGCGGGCACGGAGGTGCAGCGCGCAATCGGCCAGTCACCGCTTGCCGACCCGGAAGACGCCGCCGTGGTTGACGCTGCCGTGGCCGGTCTCATGGCCGATGGGCTGACCGCAGACGAGGCGGTTAAGCTCTCGCTGCTCAACAATCCTCGCGCTCGCGCCGTTTTGCTTCAGGTCGGAATGGCGCGCGCCGACGTGGTTCAAGCCGGCCTCTGGTCGAATCCGACTATCGGGTTCTCTTTCAACTTGCCTACCGGGGGCGGGTCTAATCAATTCGGAATGAACCTGGCCCAGAACATCGCGGACCTGTGGATGATCCCATCGCGCAGCCGTGCGGCAAACCAAGACTTGGAACGGACGACACTCAACGCCGCTCAGGAGCTGGTCTCATTGGCGGTGGACACGAAAGTTGCATACTTCAATGCCCTGGCGGCTGATAGCACACTTTCGATTGCGCAGGACAACGTGTCGCTGACGGAGGAGCTACTTCGCATTACGAACGCTCGTCTGGAAGCGGGCACGGTCGGGTCACTCGATGTGAATCTCGCAAAGGGGCAGGCGCTTCGAGCCGAGGTCGATGCTCGATCGGCGCGATTGGAATCAGCAAGTTCACGCCGCACGCTGGCGGCGCTTCTGGGCCTGACCACATCGGCACAAGAGATCCTGCTCAGCGAGACGCTGCCAAAGCCTGCTGAGAGCGAACTGCGGGTAGATCAGTACGTTGCAACAGCATTGGACTCGCGCCTTGATGCCCGCGCTGCTCGCGACGCGGTTGAGGCGGCCGCTGCGCGAGTCGAGCTTGAACTGGCGAGTGTCTTCAAGAACGTCGAGCTCGGATTCGAAGCGGAACACCAGGCACACCGGGCGCAGGGTGGGCGAAAAATTCTCGCCGATACGGCGAGATCGTCCATCGCAAACGGTCAACTGACCGCGCCCGAGATTCAATCGCGCGGCCAGCGAAATCTGGAAGATAGCCAGCGAATCGACGCCATTCTTGGCCCATCGCTGAGCTTGTCACTGCCCATTTTCGATCAGAACCAAGCGCAGATCGCCAAAGCCCGAATGAGCTATCTGGAAAGTAAGGCGATGCTGGAGGGCCTTGAACGGGCCATCGTACAGGATACGCGCGAAGCTGCCGATCGCCTTGAGACGGCCTGGAACGTTGCGACCCTTTACCAGAATGAAGTCCTGCCACAAGCGCAGGAGACGCTCGATCTATCCCAGGCAACATATCAGGCGGGTCAGACCACGATTTTGAACGTCATCGATGCGCAGCGCTCGTTGCTGGAAACGCGTCGGGCGAACGTCGCAGCATTGCAGGCTGCGGCGAGCGCCATTGCTGAATTGGAACGGGCTACCGCACGTCCTGTGGATGAATTACTTGAACCGGCCGGCCCATCGACGCAGCCGGCTGATTCTCAACCTACGGATGAGGGATAGCAGATGCTGTTTCAAAGAACAAAACGGTCTGGCGCTTCTTTGCCGATCGCCATCGCTGCAATCGGAATATGCTTGGCGAGCGGTTGTCAATTGGATGACTCCGCCAGTGGCGAGGTAAGTGCCATTGCAACAGTTGTCGCCTCACTTGGTGAGTTTGCGGCGTCGTTTGCAAGAAACTTACTGGCCGCGTGGCTGCTTTGAGGGTTCAAAACCTACGACGGCTACATTGCCGCGGAGAGGCGATATGCTTCGAATGACAAGAATCGGATTGTTATCTCATTTGGTGGGGCGTAGTCGCAATGCAATTGCCTGGCGCGTCCTCATTGGAATCACCCTTTGCGCGTGCCTGGCCGCATGCCGCGATTCAGGGTCGAGTCCGGGTTCAGCGGCGGAATCGGTCGCCGCGTCCGAGAGCGCCGGGCACGAGGGACACGATCACGGCGAAGACGAGCACGCGGACGAAGTCACGCTGACGAGTGACGCAATCGACCGCTATGGAATCAAGATTGAGACAGCTTCATTGTATCGGCTTGGGCCGAGCTTTATAGCTCCAGCCAGAGTCGCGTTCAATGCAGAGGCGATTGCGCATATCGGTTCCACGTTGCCCGGCCGCGTCGTGGAATTGGCGGTCCGCCTCGGCGACGTGGTGACGAAGGGGGACTTGCTGTTGGTCGTGGAAAGTCCGCAATTGGGTGAGGCTCAAAGTGATTATCTTCAAAAACTGATCGCGGCCCAGACGACGATTGCGACCGTGGACCTAGCAAAGAATGCGCTAGACCGGGCGCAGCGGCTCTACGACGAGAACCGCGGTATCGCGCTGGATGAAGTGCAGAAAAGGGAGGTCGAATTCAAAGTCGCTCAAGCATCGCTTCGAACCGCAGAATCGACAGCGGTCGCCGCTGAAAACAAGCTCCACGTTCTCGGAATGACACAGGAGGCCGTAGGAGCAGTCAAAGCGTCCGGCGAGGTGAATCCGCGCTTTCCAATCGTGGCTCCGATTTCTGGTGAGGTGGTGGAGCGCGAAGTGACGCTTGGGGAGCTTGTCAACCCAGAACGTGAAAAACTCCTTGTGCTGGCCAACGTCGAAATCTTGTGGGTGCTTGCGGACGTGCCGGAGGCCCACCTGCCCGAGCTTGCCCAAGGGGCAAAAGCGTGGATCAACGCAGGAAGCCTCGACCCGCATAAGCACGAGGGTCAAATCTCATATGTCGCGCCCATGATCGACCCGCACACCCGGACGGTCTCGGTTCGCGTGGCGGTGGAGTGTGAGGATCGGTCCCTGAAGCCGGGCATGTTTGTGGAAGTCGAAATATCCTCGACCGACCGAAACAATCCGGAACCTGCCCCTGTTGTCGCGGTGCCGGACATAGCGGTTCAAACCGTCGAGGGCGAAACGTCCGTGTTCGTTCCTGTCCCGGGCGAAGAAAACACCTTTGCAAAGCGCGCGGTTTCAGTCGGTAAGGCCGTGGGCGGCTTGGTGCCGGTTTATCGTGGCCTGGTCGAAGGTGAAGCGTACGTCGCATCCGGAAGCTTCCTCTTGAAGGCGGACCTCGGCAAGGCAACGGCAGAGCACCAGCATTGATTACCGGCAAATGGCCGTGGAGAGTCTAACGTGCTAGAAACCATCCTCCATTTCTCGATTCGAAATCGCTGGCTGATCGTGCTGTTCACGATCATCATCGCTGCTATCGGCGTCAACTCACTGATCAAGCTTCCGATCGATGCGGTGCCGGACATCACCAACAACCAAGTGCAAATCAACACGGAGTATCCGGCGCTTTCGCCTGTTGAAATCGAGAAGCAAATCACGTTTCCCATAGAAGTGTCCTTCGCCGGAATCCCCGGTCTGCAATCAACGCGTTCATTGTCGCGCAACGGGTTTTCGCAGGTTACCGCGATCTTCGACGACGACGTGGATATCTACTTTGCCCGCCAGCAGGTGTTTGAACGGCTGAGTCAGGCGGGTGAGAGTCTTCCTCCTGGAGCAGAGCCGGTCATGGGGCCGATCGCAACCGGCCTCGGCGAAGTGTACATGTACACCGTGGAGTATGAGCATCCCCACGGGGAAGGCGCTCCCAAAACTGACGAAAAGTCTGGCTGGCAGAGTGATGGCTCCTACCTGACGCCGGAAGGTCGGCGTATTCGGGGCGATGTCGAATTGGTGGCCTATCTCCGCGAAGTCCAGGACTGGCTAATCAGCATGCAGCTTCGCACGGTTCCCGGTATTGCCGGCGTCGACTCCATCGGCGGCTACGTCAAGCAGTACCACGTCCAACCGGATCCGATGAAGTTGGTCAGCTATGGCCTGACCTTCAGCAACGTGATCGAGGCATTGGAGCGCAACAACATCAGCACCGGCGCGGGCTACATCGAACACAAGGGAGAGATGTACATTGTCCGCGCCGCTGGGCGAATCAACACGCTTGAGGAAATCGAATCCATTACGGTTGGTTCTCGCAACGGCGTGCCCATTTACATTCGAGATATCGTCGTGCCACGAGGCGTTCGAATTGGCCGCGAGTTGCGAACCGGGTCAGCGAGCGAGAATGGCGAGGAGATCGTCGTCGGCACGGCGATCATGCTCTTGGGGGAGAACAGCCGAACGGTGGCGGCCGCCGCGGATGCCAAGCTCGCGGAGATACAACGGAGCTTGCCGCCGGGCGTTCGTGCCAAGACGGTTCTGAACCGTACCAAGCTGGTCGATGCTACCATTCGCACGGTCGAGAAGAACTTGGTCGAAGGGGCGATCCTGGTCATCGTGGTGCTGCTGCTTCTGCTCGGCAACTTCCGCGCGGCTTTGATCTGTGCCCTGGCAATTCCGCTGTCGATGCTCTTTGCCGCCATCGGAATGGTGCAGAACAAGGTGAGCGGAAACCTGATGTCGCTTGGCGCCATCGACTTCGGACTGATCGTCGACGGCGCGGTCATCATCGTCGAGAACTGTATCCGCCGACTGGCGGAAGAGCAGCAGGCCAAGGGTCGGCTTCTTACGCTTCAGGAGCGCCTCCATATTGTCTTCGAGGGCAGCAAGCAGGTACGGAGCGCGACCGCTTTTGGTGAGTCCATCATCACGGTCGTTTACGTGCCGATCCTCACGCTGACGGGCGTTGAAGGGAAGATGTTCCACCCGATGGCACTGACCGTCATCTTCGCGCTTGCCGGAGCATTCGTCCTGTCGCTGACCTTTGTGCCGGCGATGGTCGCGATCCTGGTGCGAGGCCGGGTGAAGGAAAAGGAAGTGATGGTCATTCGGTGGGCAAAGGCAGCGTACGAACCAGCCGTGCGTTGGGCACTGAGTGCCCGTTGGGCGGTTGCAGGCGTCGCTGTTGTGATTTTCACCGCTTCGCTGGTCTTATTCAACACATTGGGTCAAGAGTTTGTGCCGAGACTGGATGAGAAGGATCTGGCGATGCATGCGCTACGCATCCCGAGCACATCCCTCACGCAATCACAGGAAATGCAGTTTGACGTCGAGCGTGTCGTGAGCGCGTTCCCGGAAGTCGCGTTCCTTTTCTCAAAAATCGGCACCGCCGAAATGGCAACCGACCCGATGCCGCAGAACGTGGCGGACACATTCGTCATTCTCAAGCCCGAAGAAGAATGGCGCAGCGAGGCCGAGTTCGACAAGCTCATTGCTGAGAAGACAGAGGAGATGGAGCGGATAATGGGTCACGGCGAGGAGGAAGGTGCTCACGGAGACGAAGGCGGCGGACATGGACACGACGAGGTCCAGGCTGTCGGACACAAAGGTAAGCTTCTCAAGCTCATCGAGCTGAGTGTCAAGGCCTTGCCGGGCAACAACTACGAGTTCACGCAGCCCATAGAGATGCGTTTCAACGAGTTGATTGCCGGCGTGCGAGGCGACGTGGCGGTCAAGGTCTATGGCGACGACTTCGACTCAATGCGAAAAACCGCCGACCAAATACTGGCGGTGCTGCAGACGATTTCTGGCGTCGCGGATGCCAGAGTCGAACAAACAAGCGGCATGCCGGTCTTGACTGTGGAGATCGACCGGGCCGCGATCGCACGCTACGGGCTGAATGTTGCCGATGTGCAAGACGTTGTGGCTGTCGCGATCGGTGGTCGAGAAGCAGGCCTGGTCTTCGAGGGCGACCGTCGATTCGACGTGATTGTTAGGCTTCCCGATTCACTTCGCGCACAACCGCAGACGCTCGAAAACCTGTGGATACCACTTCCAACCCGCGAGGACGACTTTGAGGGCATTCGCGTTGCATCCGCTTCACAGTTGACCGGGATCATGTCGCCGCCAGCGCGCATGGGGTTCATCCCACTCGGCGACGTTGCAAGAATCGACGTAACCGAGGGAACTAATCAGATCAGCCGCGAAAACGGCAAGCGGCGCGTCTTTGTTCAGTGCAATGTGCGGGGCCGCGACCTGGGCTCGTTCGTGGCAGAGGCACAGGAGAAGGTTAAGGCGATTTCGCAGCCATCGGGCCAGTGGATTGACTGGGGCGGACAATTCGAGAACCTCGTTGCAGCGAAACGCCGACTGGCCGTGGTTGTACCGATATGCTTCTTGCTGATTTTCATTCTGCTATTCAGCACATTCAAAAGCGCAAAGTATTCACTCCTCGTGTTCAGTGCGGTTCCGCTCGGCCTGACGGGCGGCATCGTCACGCTTTGGGTGCGCGATATGCCCTTTTCGATCTCGGCTGCCGTCGGCTTTATTGCGCTGTCCGGCGTCGCTGTCTTGAACGGTCTGGTCATGGTCACGTTCATCAACCAGCTTCGCCAAGAGGGCATGGCGCGTGATCAGGCCATCATCCACGGTTCGTTGACGCGGCTCCGGCCGGTCCTCATGACGGCACTCGTCGCATCATTGGGATTTGTGCCGATGGCACTGGCAACCGGCACCGGTGCTGAGGTCCAGAGGCCTTTGGCGACCGTCGTCATCGGGGGGCTGGTGACAAGCACGCTTCTTACGCTGCTCGTTCTTCCAGCACTCTATCGGATCTTTACTGGTTGGGACCCCAGCGGTGCGCCGAGTCCGGTTCCCCAGAAATGGGAGGAGCCTGACGCAGGATTGTTGAAAGCTGAACGGAGGTCGGACACTTCGGCTGCTAGTCCGTCGCCCGAACAACCTAAGGGAGACGCTGATTCGCGCGATTCTAACCCAACAGGCTAGGACGGTTGCGAAGGAGCATCCGCCAAGCATTTTTGTTCAAGCGGCAGATTGCCAAGGAGTAAGCAATGCGAAACGTAAGTCTGAAGGGTGTTGTTGTGGGTCTGTTTCTAGGCGTCGGCTTGACTGCCTGCGCTGCCAATCTTTTTGCGCAGCCCGGAACTGCCCAGCCGGTCAAGAGTGAAACACAATACTTTGTGACCGGGGAGGGTGACGACGCACACTTGTGGGTGCGTGAGGGCACGAAACTTCGCTGCGTCGGACACGGCGAATGCAAGACCCACGGCGACCACAAGGGACATGATCACGATCATGGCAAGGAAAAGACGAAGCCGTAGTCAGCGGACCAAATCCGGTCGAGGAGCCGCGCCAAGGAAGCCTCCAAGCGTGACATCGTTTGTGCTTTGGTCGATTCCGTTTGGCGTCTTCGCTGTAGCGGTTGACGGCTTGCTCTATTTTCATGTGGTAGACCATCACGAGGAGTACGGTCATTGGTATCTGCCAGTGCAAGGCTGCGTATTTGCGATTATGGCGACGGGTTTCGCGATTTCTATTCCGGTGTTTGGGATTCTCGCGAGACGCAAAGTTCGTCGCTGAATTGTTGGAGTCGGCCGCATGACTGCTGGATTCAAAGGTCTGCTAGTTGTAGCAGTGGCAATTAGCTATCTGCAACAGTGCGGCTGCGTCCACCGCTGTAGTTTATTTGATTCCGGGGCGCTGGATTTGAAAACAGTTCCAGAGCGAAGTGGCCACTACCGAGATGTTCACGCCCATGTCGAGGATCACGCAATTAGGATTGCCGGATTCGTGCTTCGATCGACCTCGCCCGCTCATGTTCATGTCACGGTTGAGGATCTGGACGGAATGCTGCTCTTGAATACTCGAGCAGAAGTAAAGCAAATTCTGAAAAGTGCTCGGCGCGTTCGCCATGCTCGGTTTGAGGCGTTGATACTGGGATCACTGCCGATCGGTTCGACTGTTCGGATACGCCATCACATCGGCGATTGCGACGAATCGACCCCGGTCGATCGAGGAATCAAGATCAGGTCGAGCGGGAGCTAGCGCGATTATGTCGAATGACACGACGACATTTCATGTCAAAGGCATGGACTGCCCTGATGAAATCTCTGAATTGCGCAAATGCCTGGGCGGCGTGCAGGGAATCCGTGACCTGACGTTCAATCTGATGCAGGCTACTATGACCGTCCAGCACGACATGGATCAGACTAGTGTCGATGAAATTGTGCAACGCATCGGCACGACTGGTATGCAGGCGTCGGTGGTTGAAGTCGAACCAAGCCGTTGGCGACAACTCGAAACCGCGTGGCCTCGCGGGCCGCTCTGGATGGCGCTGGCTGCCTCTGCCTCAACCGTGCTCGGAATTGCGTTGTCATTCCTACCGGCTGCCCCGGTGCTTGGCACCCCTTGGCCTGCTGCGTTCGCGTACGTCGTTGCGATCGCGGCGGCTTGGCGATTTGTTCTGCCCAAGGCGTTGGGCGCGCTGCGTCGATTCCGGCTGGACATGAACGTGCTGATGACGGTGGCGGTTATCGGTGCGGTCGGACTCGGTGAGTGGCTCGAAGGTGCCGCTGTCGCTGTCCTATTTGCTATTTCCCACCTGCTGGAAACGTGGAGCGTCAACCGGGCGCGACGTGCAATCCAATCTCTCATGGAACTCAGTCCTGAACAGGCCCGAGTGTTGCAGGAGGATGGATCGGAGCGCGAACTCGCGGTTGAGGACGTAGAGGTTGGGAGCCGAATCGTCGTCCGTCCGGGGGAGAAATTTCCGCTCGACGGTGAGGTGGTTGAGGGCGCAACGACCGTAGATGAAGCCCCAATCACAGGCGAATCAGCTCCGGTTGACAAGTCACCAGGTGACGAAGTCTTCGCCGGCACCGTGAACCAGGACGGCGCCGTCACCGTCAAGGTCACCAAAGCGGCTGGCGACACCGTGCTTGCAGGCGTGATTCGTCTGGTCGAGCAGGCTCAGTCGCGCCGTTCTCGATCCGAGCAGTTCGTCGAGACATTTGCTCGCTACTACACGCCGGCCGTCGTGATCGGCGCCGTACTATTGTGCATCGTGCCCCCTCTGTTTTTCGGTGCAGCATGGTCGGCGTGGTTTTACCGCGCACTCGTTCTGCTGGTTATTGCATGTCCGTGCGCATTGGTCATTTCGACGCCCGTTTCGATCGTGAGCGGCTTGGCCGCCGCCGCTCGCAACGGCGTGCTCATCAAAGGAGGCGAATTCCTGGAAGCGGTCGGCCGTACCCGCGTGATCGCTATCGACAAGACAGGGACGCTGACACATGGCAAACCGGTCGTTCAAGAGGTAATACCACTGGGTGATGCCACGGAGCAGGGGTTATTGAAACTCGCAGCCGCGATCGAGCAACGTAGTGAACACTCGATCGCGCGGGCCATCGTCGAATTCGCCAACGAGCGAGGAATCTCGCCGCCGCCTTGCCACGATTACCAGGCCATTCGCGGTAAGGGCGCACAGGCGACTGTTGATGGCGCTCGTCACTTCCTCGGCAACCATCGCTTACTCGAAGAGAAAAACGTCTGCACCGACGAGATTCATCGGGTGATGACCGAGCATGAGGATTGCAATCACACGGTCGTCGGCATCGCGTCGGAAGAGCGTCCTCTGGGTGTCATCCTGCTCGCTGACGGATTGCGCGAGGAGGCCCCGGAGGCAATACAGTCTCTGCGTCGCGACGGCATTGAACGCGTCATCATGCTGACAGGGGACAACAAGGGAACGGCTGAAGCGATCGCCAAGGAATGCGGCGGAATTGAACCGCGCGGCGAGCTACTCCCCGCAGACAAGGTCAAGGCCGTCGAAGCGCTCCGAGAGTCGCACGAGCACGTACTGATGGTTGGCGACGGGATCAACGACGCGCCGGCACTGGCAGCCGCGAGCGTCGGCATCGCGATGGGCGTCGGGGGCACCGACGCCGCCTTGGAAACTGCTGATATCGCCCTGATGACCGATGACCTACGCAAGCTGCCCTGGCTCCTGCGCCACAGCCGTCGCACGCGCCGCGTAATTATGCAAAACATCGGCTTGTCCCTGGGCATCAAGGCGGTATTCCTGGTACTCGCGGTTCCGGGGCTGGCCAATCTCTGGATGGCGATCGCGGCCGATATGGGGGCTTCGCTATTGGTGACGGCAAACGGCCTACGGCTGCTTCGTTCTGGGCTGCCTGAGGGGGCGGCATTATCGACCGGCATTCGACGGGCGTCGGGCCAGAGGGTAGAATAGATGTGATGATTCGAGGAGCGGTCAGACTGTTGATGGTATGCCTGCTGGTTGGTCCGCCTGCGCTCTGCAAGGCGGGCGTGCTTGTCGCCTGCTGCGATCACGAGTCCCTTCGGGCCGGTACCGACGAGCCCTTGCAGACGGCCTGCTGTACCGAAGTGGAGGATGGCTGCAACACAGACACGACGGTACCGGATTCAACCCCTCGAAAATGTGAGGCGTGCGCCGGTATCTGCGCTGGAGCGGTCAAACCGTCTGACGAGTCCAAAGCCGCCGCACTTGACGCCCAACCGGCCATCCTCGTGGTCATCGTCATCAACTCAATGGCCTATCCGAGGATTCGCCCTGATTCCCTTCACTCCTTGCCAGGTCCCAGACTGCCCTTCCCAGTATCCGACGTTCCACTGCTGATCTGATCTCCGTTAACAATTTCGATGCCCTCATTGACCGCGCGCCCAATCGGTGTACGCGGAGCTGTTTGTTGATAGCGCAATCAGGTGCGAAGTTCAGCAACTGGAAACGAATCCCATTGTCAGGAGATCATCAATGCAAGAAAGACGTTGGATGTCGATAGTGATCGCTTGCGCGATCGTTGCGTGCTTCTCATCGGTCGGCTGCGAAAAAAAAGCGGACAGCGGATCTGGCGGACCCACAAGCTCATCAGGCGACGACGGCTCTGGTACGTCCAATGGCGGGCGTCTCAGTGGATGAGTCAGTCCGGTATGGAACGCAACTAGAGAAACTCATGTTGGCAGAGTTTCCGGATGAAATCCTGCACATCTGGTCACGAACCGGAACAGCCGAAGTTGCAACAGATCCCATGGGACTTGAATTGACAGACGTGTTCCTGACCCTCAAGCCTCGTGATGAATGGACCCGGGCCGGCACACAGGCGGAGCTCGTCGAGCAAATGGAGACAGTGCTTGCCGGAATGCCCGCGATGCGCGCTATCTTCACGCAACCCATCGAAATGCGCGTCAATGAAATGGTGGCGGGCATACGCAGCGATCTCGGGATCAAGGTCTTCGGTGATGATTTTGAAGCTCTGAAATCGATTGGCGATGAAATCGCTGGACTGTTGGAACGCGTGCCGGGCGCGAGCGATGTGACGGTCGAGCAGGTCACGGGGCAGCCCCTATTGGAATTCCGCGTGCGACAGGATCAACTGGCACGCTACGGGATTTCCGCCGGCGACGTGCTCGATTTTATAGCCTCGATCGGCAACCTCCAGATGGGTGAAATCCGACAGGGTCAAGTACGATTTCCGCTGTGCCGTCGTGCTGCCGGAAGTAGCTGGAGCACCGAATTTAGTGGCCTGATGATTCGGAGGGCTTCGAGCGCGGGGCGACTGCCTTCAGTACCGGAGCCAACTCAGTTTCGTCGAGCCGGCTAAGCACGCAGTGGCAGGTGACCGGATCGGTCACATGGACAAGGCGCCATTCGCCTACCGCCACCGCGTGCCCGTGGTGATCGCCGACGACACAAGGATAGTCCTTATGGGTGCCGAATTGCTCCGGATGAACCGTTGGATGAAAGATCGCGACGAGTAACTCGCCTGATTTTTCGTATCGCGCGGCAACGCCTAGATTCGAGCCGAAGCGCAAGCCATAGGTGTTCGATCGCTGAAAGCCGCCGGGAAGCATGGCCGGCACCTCGAAGTCCAAATCGGGGGCAAAGGAACGGGCTTGACCAGGCGAAATCTCCACACCGTTGTAGAGCGTCAGGAAACGCGAAAACGCCTTCTGCGGGTCGAGCGGCAGCGCGTCGAGAATCACGCCAAAGTCGATGGTTGACGCCTGGGCCGTGCTTTCGCCCTGTCGAACGACGAAAGCGAGTCCGCCCAAGCCCACGACGAGCGCAATCATCGCTGCGATGCGAATGGCGGGCGCGGCGCGTCTGCGGGGCCTCAGTGAGACAGTACCCGATGCCTGCCCGGAAAGACGCCGATCAATTGCCGTCCAGAGTGAGGGAGGAACCTGCGTAGCGGGTCCATCGGCAATCGCGGCGGCGAGTTCGCGCAGTGAAGCGACCTCGGCGCGGCACGAGTCGCACTCAGCAAGATGGGCTCGCATGCGCTGCGCATCGGTGGGCGGAAGTTCATCGTCCACGTAAGGACCAAGGTTGTCTTTGATCTCAGTGCATGTCATGGCCGTTCACCGCTCGCGGCGCGACGCTTGGCACCGAATTCTTGTGTTTCCCGGTCACCAGCGTCGACGCCGGTCAATCGAAGATGCCCACTTCCATCATTTTGATGCGCAGGAGCCCGGGTTTCTTCCGTTAAGGAATAGCCGTCCGTCAATGCTTCCTTGAGGCGTTGCCGTGCCCTGGAGAGGCGTGAAGCGACTGTCCCTTCAGCGCATTCCAGCAGTTCGCCGATTGCCCGGTAATCATGTCCCTGGTCATACCGTAGAAATAGGATCAACCGGTCCTCTTCCGAGAGCCGGTCGAGTGCCGTCTGCACGTCGAGCTGCTCGTCCTGTCCCTGCAGGTCCGCGGTCCGGGCCTCGTCCCGGCCGGCGGACGAATGCAGGTGGCGATTCGCGGTTTGCCGGTGGCGCAGGAACGCAAGGGACTCATTCACCGCGATTCGGTGAATCCATGTGGCGAGAGAGCTCTCGGCGCGGAATTCGTCAATACGGGTAAAGACTCGAACATAGACCTCCTGCGTGAGGTCAAAGGCATCGTCGGCATTCCTGACCATGCGGAGGATGAGGCGGTATACCCGCTCAACCGTCTGGTCGTAGACCCGCCGCTGAGCGCTGCGGTCCATCGGTCGACACGCTGTGATGAGTTGCCGTTCGTCCACCGCGTTCGCCTTGCTACCTGGTCGGAGTCTGTCCCGCTGGACCGCGTATCGGGTAGCATAAGTCCTCTTGCTCCAAGATGATAGCCCAAGGGCCAGCGCCGGCGACGGCGATTGGGGTGGTGTCGCAAATGCTTGGGCGGTGGCGGTATGCAACATGAGCTGGTGAGCCCCGAATCAGTCTCGCTGAAGGGCGACGAGTGTTACATCGTCGCTGAACGCAGGTGACCCCTGGAATTCCTGTGCCGCCGCGATGATGCGGCTGACTTGCTCGGCGGGCGGGAAATGCCGCGTTCCCTGCACAAGTTGAAGCAGCCGCTCCCGGCCGAAAGGCACGCCGCCCGCGTCAAACAACTCGTGCAATCCATCCGTGTACAGTATCAGCCGGTCTTGAGGCCGAAACGGCACGCTACCGGATTGATAGCCTTCACCCGGTGAAATCCCGAGCGGCAGGCCCTCGGTTTCAAGATGGTCCACGGAACCGTCCAGATGAAGCAGGATCGCGGCATCGTGACCGGCTTTGGAGAATTGAATGTTCTGGTGGTCTGGTTCGACTCGGACGACAAAGCATGTGGCAAAGTCCCCCGCATCGGACACCGCTTGAAGCTGCCGATTCGTTCTTGAAAGCAGGTCATCGAGGCCGGACGTGCCGTTTATCTCGTAACGCAGCACGGTGCGGAGAAGGGCGGTGTAGAGAGCGGCGGGCACGCCGTGTCCCGCAACGTCGATCACCGCCAGAACGACGGATCCGTCGGGGAGTTCCACGCAATCGAACAAGTCGCCGGCTACACTTGTCGTGGGCAGAAAAGCTGAAAAGAGGCTCAGGCCGTGCAGTCGGGTCTCACGCGGTGGCAAGAGACGTTGTTGGATTTTGCGGGCGCGCTCCATCTCTGCCCTGCGGGTGTTTTCGACCCGGCCTAGAGACTGTGCCATCGCGTTGATGCCCCTCGCAAGGAACTGAACTTCGGCACTACCCACACCATCCGCCCGGGTTTGGAATCGTCCTCGGCCGACCTCGTCGACAACGGCTACAAGTTGCCTGAGAGGGCGGCGAATCCAGAACCATAGGCCGACGCCGGTTGCCACGAAAATCAGGAGTGTGAGGGCACCAACGCCGAAAAGCCGGCCGATAGCCCGCGACCGCAGCAATCGCAGCATCGGATCCAGGGACTGCGCGACAACGATTGATCGGCCGCCCCGTGTCGCAGCGGTTGCCACAAGGTAGACGGCGTTCCGGTGCTTGAATTCCGCCGACGGATTCGGCCCACGAACGGCCGCAATCATCTCCCCTTCGAGGTCAGGATCCGCCCTGGCATGGGCTCGGAGCGGGACCGTTCCGCTCGGGTCGAGCACCAGAATGTGGTGTCCCGGTGACGCAGCAGAGCTCATCTGCGTGCAAAAATCGTCGAGGAAAGGTTGAAAGTCGTCCGGGTTTCCGAAGCGAGATCGGGCAACGCCGAGCACGTCCGCTTCCTCCTTGAGCTTCTCGTATTCCTGTGAGAGTAGCGCCCGACGCTCATGTCTGAAGTCGATGAACTCGGCCGAACCGAGCACCAAGATGGCGGTTGTGTTGATTAACATCGCGATTCGGAACGCAAGCGTGTTCCAGAAACGCGGAGGCCGCGACGGCATGTCCGCTGGGTCGTTAGCGCCGTCAGCACCAGTCATGAAGTCTCCACGGCTTCGGGCAAACCGCGCCGAACGGGCTCGCCGGGCACAGTAGTTCTCCTTCGTATTGGATGCGCCAGTCCCGTATTTCCTTCCGCAACACCGTCGATTCTCAGCCGGTTCGGCGTTCTCGGGACTCAAATTGCAGCGGCGAGCACCGGGGCCGGAACCCGTTTCCGACGGACAGGGAAACCGTTGGGATCGAGAAAGTGCCGTTCCCCCTCGGGCTGAACGGCAAGGTAGCCGCTCCTCGCGGGAAGGACCGAACGCGATGGCGCATCAAAACTGGTTGAATGACGATGAATGAACACGCATCGACGAATCTGCTCCCCGTCGCGGCGGGACGGCACCGGGTGCTGACCGTCGCCTTGCTGATTCTGATCGTGGCAGCAGGACATTGGTGGACGCCTCGCGGCGAAAGCCACTTCCTGGTTCTTCACGTCTTAATGCGAAAGCTCTTCATTCTGCCGGTGCTGCTTGCCGCGATCTGGTTCGACTTTCGCGGTGCCGCAATCTCCGCCGCGGCGGTCATGCTGGTCTATCTGCCGCATGTCATCTTGCAGTGGGCCGGGCATGCGGAGGAGAACGTCAACCAGATCGGTGAGATGGCCACGGTATGGATCGTGGCCGGGATCGCGGGAGTGCTCGTACGTCGCGAAAAGTCGGCGCTCAAGGCAAGGGCCCAAGCGTACTACGGAGCGGTGCGAGCGCTGGTAGCGGCCCTGGACACGCGCGAACACGATACGGGGCTGCACTCCGAACGCGTTTGCTCCTTCGCCCTGCGGATCGCGACGGAGTTGAAACTGGCGGATTCCGAACTCCGTGCGCTGGAACTCGGAGCATTGTTGCACGACATCGGAAAAATCGGCGTCCCCGATGCGATCCTCCTCAAACCGGGCGGCTTGTCCGATGACGAGTGGCGGCAGATGCGCGAACATCCGGAGCTGGGGGCACGAATCCTGAGCGCGACTCCCTTCCTGGAAGAAGCCGTCGTCGTTGTAAGGTCTCATCACGAACGGTTTGACGGAAGCGGATATCCATGTGGACTGGCGGGCGATCAGATTCCCCTGCTCGCCAGAGTATTCGCGGTCGCCGACGTGTTTGATGCGATCACGTCGAAGCGACCGTATCACGAGGCGCTTTCAGACGCCGTCGCTGTTCAGGAGATCGAAGAAAGTGCTGGCAGCCATTTCGACCCGCGGGTCGTGGAGGCGTTCCGGAGTGTCCCCGAGACCGAATGGCGCGAACTTCGGGAGCGTGTGTCGGCGGAATCCGGCGAGTGAGTACCGTCCGCCAGCGAATTGAAGGACGCTTGCCCAAGAGCAGGGTAAACGCCGGTGTCAGAAGTGGTTATGGAGTGGGTCGTGCTTGCTCAAGCAGCAATGGCGGGGCGCGCGGAGCCGGTCCAGGGCCAGCGAGCCGGCAGGGCGTGGCTCATTGGTTGAATACCGGAACCCTGCAAATGCGCGAGGGAAGGAACCACGGCCCTCGCGCATCCAACGTTGAGAATGGTGGCCAATTTTCACCATCGATTCGCTGGAGACCTGCCCATGATCGCTCGAACAATCGCATGCGGGCTTTTGCTCTTGATCGCTGGGTGCAGGGCATCGCAGCCTTCGCGCGGCTGGGTAACCGGAGCTGAATTAGGAAAAGCCTTCCCGGACTTCGTGTACGTGGAAGATAACGGAACACAACGCTCACTGCGCAACCTCGCCGGCGAATTCACGGTTTTAGCCTTCACGCGATGCGACCAGGATACCCACGGCCCCGCGGCAGCCGCGCTTGAGCAGATTATCTCGGAAAATGCGGGAACATCGTTCGTCCGGGTTGTCGGAGTGGATGTGCATTGGTTCGACGGTCAGTGCGATCACGGCCACTGCCACCTCGTGCAGGACCAGCGGAATCTATTCAGCATCTGCGATGCGACCGGAGCGGTGTGGCGCCTCTACGGCATCAACGGAAACAATGCGGCCGTCGTCATCGGACCGGATGGCCGGGTCATTCAAATAGCACCCAAAATTGGAAATGAGGAGTTTCGAGCCGAACTCCGGAGCATGATCGTGGACGAGTCGAATCGGCGCGCAGAGGAGTTGGCGCAGAAGTATGAGAACATCTCACTGGGAGGATGACCATCCCCGAGATTGCCAAGGTCGGCAAATCAGCAGAGTCAATGAAGCTGGGTCATCAGAAGGAACTGCTCATGAGCACAAAAGCGCAACAATCGTCGGGTGTGAAGCCGGTTGAGTTCGAATGTGATGCTCCAGCCGCTGAGACCGTATTACTCGTCGGTTCATTCAACGATTGGAATCCGGCGGAAACACCCATGAAGAAGAATGTTTCGGGGAAATGGACAGCGACGCTCACGCTTGCTCCGGGCCATTACGAATACAAGTTTGTCGTGGATGGTTGTTGGTGCTGCGAGCCGGGTGAACCGGACGCCTGTTGCGGCGGCCCCGATCGCGTACCCAACCCTCACGGCACGATGAACCGCGTGATTCGTGTGAAGTGAGTATGACAACCTGTAAGCCTCTTCGCCCCGTTGGTCAAGGCACGCGCAACGTACGCCGCACAGCTGTTTCACCAGATCCTCGTGATCCGGTCTTCGGGTTTCGGTGGTGGAGTTGGTTCCACGTCGGCGATGCGGTCTTTTTGGCAGGGGTGGGAGCAGAATCTGGTGCCGTGATGCAGTGGCTTCATCAATTGGAGTGGAATTCTCTGGTCCTTTCGGTTCTCGGCATGGCGGCGGCGATGGGTATTCAGATGCTTATGGCTTTTGGCTTATCGCCGTTGCTGGGCTCAATCGAGACGATGGCGCCTTCGATGGTCGTGGCGATGATCGTTCCGATGCTCGTCGATGTTGCCGAACTCAGCGGCTGGATGTTCGGGCGCTTCGATGCTGCGGCCTTTGGAGCGGCGTTCGGGTTCTTGTATTTTGTCTATCTCGAATGGTACGGGGCCATTTTTCGACGTCGATTGGCGCGAGCGTGGCCAGCGAAAGCGGTCAAGTGATGACGAACGTTTGGGATTTCCGTGCCCGGCTCTACGACGTTTGTGAAGGATCGCAATTGCGGCGAGGTGCGGCGAAGGCTCGCCTGTTTGCTCAGATGCATGGACAGGTGCTGTTCCTCGCCGTCGGGACCGGCGTGGACATCACCCGCTTCCCCGCTGGACAGACTATCATCGGCATTGACATCAGCGCCGGGATGCTCCGACGCGCGGAGGCACGCAGGCGCGCGTACAGCGGCAAGATGGCATTTGTCCTCGGCGACGCGGAGCGCCTCGCATTTGGCGACGGCTCGTTCGATACCGTAGTTAGTTCATGCACGATGTGCTCCGTGCCACATCCTGTATTTGCGCTAAAGGAACTCCATCGCGTGCTGCGTCCCGGCGGCCGCTTGCTGATGTTTGAGCATGTGCGTAGCCGGAGTTGGCCAATGGGGCTGGCTCTTGATGTCATGACCTTATGGACCCGACTGCTGGGGACCGCGATGAATCGCGACACCGTCGCAAACGTGCTGACGGCCGGATTCAAGATCGTGCGGATCGAGAGTGTTTACCTCGACATCATTCTCTCGATTCATGCCCTCAAACCAATCGATAAGGAGGACGGATGCCGGAGTCTCTGACTAAACTAAAGAAACGACATTGCAGTTCCCCAGCACACAGCTTGCCAATGTTCGTCGAGGTCATTGACTCGCCGCGCCGCAGAACCGTGCTGTGCGAATACGCGCGCTGCCCTGCGGGGACTTGTATGTCCCTGACCCCAAGGGTCCATGACCAGAAGGAGCCGTTATGTTCACACGTTCTAACTCGGAAAAGTCGTTTTCTCGTGTTGGCAGAGGCCTCCTGTTTGTTGGGCTATTCGCCATTTCGGGCTGTGGAACGATCGATGGACTCGTTTCGTTCTTAGGCGCGCCTTCGGGAATCCCAGGCGTGATTGCCCAAAAGGCCGCGCTGGTAGCCGGAAGAATCGGCGGATCCGGCGGTTTCGGCGGTGAAACGATGAGTGCGTATCAAGCCCACGCGCCAATGTTCATGGGGTTCTTGCGGGAATCCGATCTCGCCGCCCCCGGCGGGCTCATGATGGTTGATCTGGCCAACGAGTCAGGCATGGGCTGCATGTTTCACCTGTCCAGCTTCGCGAGCCAATTGAGCGCCACTGAGCAGACGACCGACGTTTTCGTTGCTGCCGGGGAAGTTGTGACCATCCAAATGCCCTGCTCTGAAATCATAGGAATGGGGCCGCTAGAAGAACCGGGCGAGCCCGGGTGTCACCTCGACGATGGCCTGCCTGTCAGCAACACGATGGCGGTCCCCGGATTCATGGGCATGGACTACAACTGTGGCGGTCGCTTCGAATTCCGCCTGATGCCTGACGTGAACGATCTGGACGGGGACAGTGATCGGCAGGAACTAATCATTGTAAGCATGGCGATGGAGCAACACATGCGAAGCGGGTTTCCGATGGGTATGGGCTCCATGATGGGCGGCATGGGAAGGCACTGAATCGTCTGATGGGCAGACACAGTTTGTCGTCCGTGTGGCCCTTGGCCCGATATCATCCCTGCGCAACGTAAGGTCGCTTAAGAACGCGCACATGGCCCACTGGAGATTGGCCGACCCCAGTCATAAGGTATACCTAGAAGAGAATTGAACTTGGCCCGCTGGGCGATTCAAGGCGGAGGGAGAGTAAATGCGACGGAAAGAACGCAATGCCCGCATCGTTACATTTAGCACACTGGTACTTGCCGTCGTCGGCTGTGATGCGTTGTCCGGCGTGCTTCCCCATTTCGGTTCCGCCCCGCCCGAAGTCAAGATCACTGTCCTGCGGCGCGGATGCTCTGAGTTCAGCCGCTCGGTCGAATTAAAAGCGGAAGTTCCGAATAATGTTTCGAGCGTCCAATGGTTCTTCACGGACGGAACGAGTCAAGTTGGGCAGACGGTCGTGCACACGTTTGACGATTCCGGGACACAGCAAGTGACGGCCATTGTCGGGGGCCAAGTCGTCAGCAGAAGATTGTCGATTCCTGTTCGCGGTGAGGCAGGCCCGGGCCCCGACCCTTTTGGTGACGATTGCATCGAGAATGAGAGAGAGGCTCATGTCCCCGAAGGCACGGATGTCGAATACCAAAACGATCCTCCGGCATCGGGACCCCACTACTCAGGTGCCGGGATCTCGCCGATCGCGGCGGGGTTCTACATAAACCCGGTTCCTCCGGAAGTGTGGGTCCACAACCTCGAGCACGGCGACATCGTCGTCTTATTCGATTGTCCAGGCGACTGTCCCGAGTCCCTAATCTCTGACCTCAGGAGTTTCTTTGCCATGGTGCAACATCAGGTAGTGATTACCCGGTACCCCGGATTGTCATCGCCGATCATTGCTGTGGCCTGGGACGTCCAACGGAGATTCGACGACTTCGACGCGCAGGAGCTAAGGGCATTCCACGACCGTCGCGTGGGACAGGCACCCGAAGGGGACGAATGAGTCGCCTGGCAGTCGCGGCATACGATTTGCTGGGAAATCAACTCCGTCGGGCATTTTTCGTGTGTCTGGCCCCGCAAAGAGGGACAGGCCCGACTCGGCAGGCCAATACCACCAATTGCCGGATTCTGGCAAATCTACGCGGAATAAACTCCTCCTCTCGCGCATCTAATAGTTAGGATTGTGACAAGTCCGCTCCGGATTGCATGCCGGCAGTGAGTCCACTGTTCACGAGAATTTTGGAGTGTCGCATTGACCGGGTCCATTACGCTTTGATCTGCGCAGCTGCAGTGGCTTGTCAGGAAAACATGAGGATGCGACCGCTTGTCAGGGGCGCAATTGCTCTGATGTTCGTCTCGGTCGCCGCGATCGGTGTCTTGTCCGCCGGGCAAAAATGGTCCGCGATGAGGTGGCGGAGCTGCGCCGGCCAATCAACGCGTTCTGTCCCGTAATGACTCAAGAGGAAGTTAGACCGGAGTGAACAACGATGCGCTTCAGTTTTGCAAGTATCTAAATTCGGGAATCGCGTCTGAGGTAGGAGCGCGCCGAAGGGACAGCAAATATGCCTCGCCGGAATTGGACGCAAATTGAGATTCTCTCCCGCTACGTCGTATTCGCATTGCCCCTCGTCATCGGCCTGACTGGATGCGCGATTAGCCAGCGCAATTCGCAATTAGAGGCGAACGGAACAGGTTCAAGGCAAGCGGAACTGCTCGGCCTCCTCGAAGCCTGTCGTCGGCAGCATGCGGCGGACCTCTCGCCCGAAAGCCTGGCGGGCTTGATGCGCGATGCCGGCGACGTGCGGAGGTTCGCCGAGCAGCAGCGCCAACGCCGCGAGAGGATGCGTCGGGCGATGGAAACGTACAACCGGGGCGTCTGCCTGATCCACGGCGCGTTCACGTTGATAGAAGAACGCGACGGGCGCCTTCAGCCCGTTGAGGATGCCGATGGACAGCCCTTTGAGTTCGAGTACCTCGGTTCCGGATTCCTGGTTGATGATCGCGGGTGCGTGTTGACGAATCGTCACGTTGCCGAGCCTTGGTGGAACAACGATGCTGTCGCCCCACTCATTGCTCGGGACCTTGTTCCCGAGTTTACGCGGCTGACCGCAACTTTCCCCGGGAATGCGCCCAAAGACGTCGATCCGGAGACGATTCGAACGAGTCGTGATGGCGTCGACCTAGCCATGTTCGTCGTCACTCTTGATGCTGTGCCCGTGCTACCGCTTTTTGAGGGCGACGCACGCGACCTGCGCGGGCAAGGGGTCATGCTCCTTGGCTATCCGACCGGACTGAGTGCCCTGCTTGCGCGGGCGGAACCTGAGGTTGCGGAAGAAGCGATGAATGCAGCCGCGGACACCGCGAGCCTGATTCGCGAGTTGAGCACCCGTAACGGCATCGCCCCGCTGGCTACGCATGGCACACTCAACGATGTGACCGACGGAAAGCTGATCTACGATGCGGTAACGACCACTGGCGGGTCTGGAGGTCCTGTGTTCGGCCCCGATGGGACGGTTATCGGCGTGAACTTCGCCATGATGCGCGGCTTTCAGGGGTCGAATTTCGGGGTCCCGATCCGATTTGCCCGGCCATTGCTCAATCAACTGACAGACAAATGATGAATGCGCACGAGGATAGAATGCACATGGGCGGATCGAATCCGCGAGGGGCACCGCCGGCGATGGACAAGCCATCGGGCGAAGACGTCCCTCGGTTCGCCTACGACTATCGCTCGTATCATCGGGCGATCTGGCCCCGGCTACTTTGCACGCCGTGGGTAGGGAGCCTGGTCGTCGAGTCGGAAGAATCCTGGCGCGAGCTGTGGGGCCGAATCGGACGAGAATTCTATCGGTGCTTCGCCTTCGGAGACCGTAACATACGACGTGACATGATCTTGCGCGCATTCGGAGCCGGGGCAGACGATCTGGCTGCGAAACTCGATCTGTGGAGGTTAACGCTGGAATTCGACACCGACAGATAGTCGAGGATCGGGCCCCGCGAAGGGCGGTCGTTGAGCCAACGCAGGAATCGCATGAAGAACAGGGAAGGAATAGTCGCCTTCGCGCATCCAACCAAGGTAAAAAGGCGCGGCCACCGTGGTCTGCGCTCAGGATCGTGAACCCACACTTTGGAGACCTCAATAATGTCCAGTTGTCGAATCAATATTGGTGGTGTGCTCGCGGTTATCGCAATCGCCGGCTTGGCCGCGACGGCAGCCCACGCACAGAATCATGAAGGCCATCGCCACGATGATCCCAAGGAAGAGAAAAAGTCACCGGTGCTGCCCAAGTGTCCCGTGATGGACGAACCGGTGGACTTCTTTGTCAAGACGATGACAGCGGACGGCCCCGTGTACTTCTGTTGCAAGGACTGCATCAAGAAGTTCGAGGCGAATCCTGAGAAGTATGCAAAGCAAGTTGTTGAACAGCGAAAGATTCTGGCGAAGCTTCCCAAAGTGCAGGTGACTTGCCCAGTTTCTGGCAAGCCCATCGACGACAAGACATTCATCGAGAAGGAGGGGAAGAAAACATACTTTTGTTGCAAGGGATGCGTCGGCAAGTATGAAAAGGAGCCAAACAAGTATGCTGCGCAGCTTGCTGACAGCTTCAGCTATCAGACCAAGTGTCCGGTCATGGACGAGGAAATCGACCCGAAGGCGTCCATCAAGCTGAAGACCGGACAGACTGTGTTTTTCTGTTGTCCGGGCTGTGACAAGAAGTTTCTGAAGGATCCGGTAAAATACGCGCCGAAGCTCGAAGCCCAGGGCATCCGGATAGATCCCAAGAAAGTCGAAATCGCAGCGGAGCCCGCAAAAGAAGACACAAACGACTCACATGAAGGACATGGTGGGAAGGGACACGACCACGGGGATCACGACCATTGAAGGCGATGAAATGTGTGCCTTCATGTGGGGCATCGGTCCACGCAAATTCTTAGGTTTCGCCGACAACTCTGTATGGTGAGGGAATGAGCAGTCGCCGACGACGCAGGCAAAAGCGCCGTGGTGGTGGCAGACTTGCAAAGCCGAAGAGACACATCGATTCATGGTGGCCGCTCTTTGGGCTTGGATTGGCGCTGGTGGGACTCATCAGCGCCTATTGGTGGCAAGCCACGGGCACCCGGTCAGAGGAGTCGCCAGTTCGCCTGAGCAGGGTTGGCGAGATTCTATGTCCGGTAGGTGGAATGCCGATCAAGCGCGAGATATCCGTCCTAACTTCGGTGGGTCCGATTTACTTCTGCTGTAAGCACTGCATCGATCGATTCAATGCCGAGCCGTCGGCCTTTCAGGACGCCGTCGAAGCCCAACAACGCTCCATGGCTGCCGATTCGCAACCCGAGGGTTGAGTCGTCGACCTGGAAACGACAACGTGATCCCAGGAGAATCTGCCCTGCCATGAGAATGAGGCACATCCAATCAAGCCGATGGCGTCCAAGCGTGCGGTCAGGCCAACGTCCAATTGCCGCTGGAATCACGGCGTCGGTATTCCTGCTTGCCGCGCCGGCAGGTTGCGCGTTGAACCAACAGGGACATCGCGAGGTCGGCGAGGCACTCGCCAATTATGAACGCCGTCATGCGTCTGCCGTTTCGCAATACGCCGGCGTGCCGAAGGCCGCTGGGCGAACAACGACTGGCCCGGCAACTCGCACTCCCCAGCCCGTTATCGAGGATGGCACCCTGGCGAGCTTGATCGAAGCGGCGCTGGAGCGAAATCCGGACATCCTCGCTTCAATCGATACCGCCCGGAGTGTTGCGAGTCGGATCCCGCAAGCCACTTCCCTTATGGATCCGATGCTGTTGACAAGGACCTTACCTGAACCGGTCCGAACGGCCGAGGGTGACAACTATTTCATATTGGGCGTGCAGCAGAAGTTACCAGTGCCCGAGAAATTAGACCGGCGTGGCCGAGTGGTTTTGGCGGAAACACGGATGGCGATCGAGACGCTTGAGCAAACGCGGCTGCGCGTGATTGGAGATGTGAAACGCGCATACTTTCAGCTTTTTGCCATCGATCAGGCCGTGCTGATTACCAAGGAAAACCAAGCACTCATGCGCGACTTGATTGAAGTCGCCCGGGGACAGTTGGTTGCCGGCCGCCGTCAGCAGGAGGACGTGCTTCGAGCACAGGTGGAGCTGTCGAACCTGGAGAGTCAACTCGTTGAACTCGCACAGCGACGGGTGACGACTGTGGCGCTGATCAATTCGATTCTTGATCGTTCGCCGTCCACCGAAGTCCCGCCGTTGTCGGAATATGACATTAGACGCTTGAATCCGCGCTTGGATGAGTTGCTTTTACGAGCGTACGAGAGGAACCCAGAGCTTCAGCGATTTGAGCGTCAGATCGAGCGTGATGAGCAAAGTCTTCGACTCGCCAAACTTGAGTATTGGCCGGATTTCACCCTCGGCTTCGAGTGGATACAGATGGACCCTCGTGGGGCGTTCCGACCGCCCGTCAACCCGCAAACAGGGATGCGCCCGCGCGTCTCGCAGATGAGCGAAAATGGTTCGGACAACTGGGCGATCACGTTCGGCTTCAACGTGCCCATCTGGTTCGAGCGAATTGAAGGCGGGATTCGCGAGGCTCGCGAGCGGCTTTCCGCATCACGACGGCAATTACGTTCCGCCAAGAACCGGATCACATACCAGGTAGAGGACGCCCTGGCGCGGATTGATTCGCAACGAGACATCGCCGATCTCTTTGCAACGGCCATCATCCCGCAGGCCGAGCAGGCCTATCAGGTAACGCGTGAGGGATACATCACCGGAACGTCGGATTTCCAGTTCGTGATCGACAACTGGCAGAAATGGCTGTTCTTCAGATTGCAATACTACAGAACCCTTGGGGATCTGGAGCGAAGCGTAGCTGACTTGGAGCAGGCCGTCGGCGTCAGCGTCATCGAAACGCAGGGTGCCAACACGCCCCGATCAAACGGGGAGGGAGGATAGGACCTTGCGAAGAGTCATTGTGAGCGGATTCGGTGGATGGGTGCGCGTCTTCGGAACGATGCTTGTTGTGCTGGCCATCGGCGCGGCGGGCGGGTGGTGGTATTTCGCCAAGTATAAAACGGGTGCGTCGGTAGGCCAAGCGGATGCGACCGCATCCGCGGCGGACGATGTCTGGTACACCTGCGGCATGCATCCCCAAGTGTTGCAGCGTGAACCGGGAATCTGCCCGATCTGCAACATGAAACTGACGCCGATGAAGCAGGACAGCGCCGAAGATGAAGGCGAGCCATCTGGTCCGCAGGAACGCAAGATCCTCTACTGGCGGGCGCCGATGGATCCGAGCTACGTCTCTGATAGGCCGGGCAAGAGTCCCATGGGCATGGACCTTGTGCCGGTCTACTCCGACGAGGGTGAGACGGTCGGCGGGTCCATCATCCGCATTGATCCAGTCACGATTCAGAACATGGGTGTCCGCACGACGCGAGTTCGCCGGGGGCCTTTGGTGAAGACCGTTCGCACCGTCGGACGGATCGACTACGACGAGCAGAAGCTCGTCTTCGTTGACACGAAATTCGAAGGGTGGATTGAGAAGCTCTACGTCAACGAAACCGGACAAAATGTACGGGAGGGCGATCCGCTCTTTGATGTGTACTCGCCCGATATCTACTCGGCACAAGTGGAGTACATTTCGGCGATTCGCAAGCTGCCTACGTTAGAGCGGAGCACGTTCCATGATGCGGTCGAAGACGCACGGCGAATGGTTGATGCGGCGCGGCTCAAGCTGGAGTACTTCGATGTCCCGTCACAACAAATCGAGCGCCTGAGCGAGGTTCTGACACCAGTAAAGACGGTGCAAATCCACTCTCCTGCGGATGGCATCGTAGCGGACAAGATGGCTCTCGAAGGCATGCGCATCATGCCGGGCATGAGGCTCTTCACCATTGCCGACCTGTCCCGCGTCTGGGTTTATGTGGACATCTACGAGTATCAGCTTCCGTGGGTCCACGTCGGCCAAGCCGCGACCATGACGCTCCCGTACATCCCCCACAAGGCCTTTCGAGGCGAAGTTACCTACATCTACCCTTATTTGCAGAAGCAGACGCGCGTCATCAAGGTTCGACTCGAATTCCCGAATCCCACTCTTGAACTCAAGCCTGATATGTATGCCAACGTGGTCCTTGAAGGGTTGCTCAAGGACGATGCCGTGCTGGTCCCCCGAGAAGGATTCATCGATTCTGGCATGCGGAAGGTGGCGTTCGTTGACCGCGGCAAGGGTAAGTATGAGCCGCGCGACATCCAGGTCGGCGTTGAGGGCGAAGGTGGCGCCGTCGAGGTACTGCTCGGCCTTGAGCCCGGAGACGTCGTGGTCACGTCTGGGCAATTCCTGTTGGATTCGGAGAGCAAGCTCAAAGAAGCCGTCGCAAAGATGATGGAACCGAGCAAGGCAACGCCGAAGAAACTTGCGGCGCATGAAATGTCCCTGACGGAGCCCCATGGCGGTCATACTCAAACGTCCGCGACAACCGCGCCGACAGACATGGCTGCCCATTCGCATGACGAAGGATCTAGCATGCCCAGTGCCTCCGAGCCCTCGGTTGTTCCGGCTGATGCGAATTACGCATGCCCGATGGACCGGCATCCCGATGAAACGGACCCGGCGAATCGCGGAGCCTACTTCTCCGCTGAGCCGGGCGAGTGTCCATTGTGCGGAATGAAGCTCAAACCGATAGACGAGCTAGAATGGGCCCGTGTTCAGCTTGCGGCGGGTGGCGGGGATGTTGCATATACATGTCCGAGGCACCCGCATGTCTTCTCAGTGTCGCCCGGAGATTGCCCGGTCTGCGGCAGCAAGCTGGAACCGTTCCACGCACTGTATGCGTGTCGAGATCCAAAACACTCCGCGCAGACGAGTGACCGGCCGGTCGATTGCCCCAAATGCGGAGAGCCGATGGCCGCTTTCCGCGGTCCATGGCTCGGCGAGGCGATGGCCAAGAGTAGCCCGTCCGGCGAACTACCTTCCGATGCAACACCGTCGGCAATGTCCGCGGATGTCGGCCGATCCATCCCGTCCGATGCCCGATTCGTCTGCCCCATGCAGGAATGCTGGCAGTTCTCTCACGACGAAGGTCGTTGCCCGACTTGCGGCATGAAACTCAAACCCATTGAACAAGTGGAATGGGCCGAAAGACTCGTGAAAGTCACGCCGGCGAAGGGACAATTTGTGTGCCCGATGCATCCGGATCGCGCCACAAGCGACGAGCCGGGCAATTGTCCTATCTGCGCGATGCAGCTTCTGCCCAAAAACCGAATTGTCGGTCTGGAGGATGGGGGCGCGTCCGTCGCACAGCAGGTGGATTACCTCATGGAGCACTACTTGGCACTTCAGGAGCGATTTGCCCGCGACAGCACGGCGGAAGTTGCTCTTCACGCGCTCGGCCTCGTGGACGCGAGTGAGAAATTGCGGGATGCGCTCCAAAGGGAAGCCCCGCCGGGCAAGAAAGAGCTGCTCGCCAGCGTCAATGCCGTTCATGCGGCGGCGTTGAAGGTGCGAGGCGCCGACCTATCCAGTGATCGCACGCAGTTTGCACAACTGAGCGCCGCAATGCGAACAGTGATATCGCACCAGCGTCCCGACTCGAATCGGTGGCCCAAGCTTTTCATCTACCGTTGCCCGATGGCCAAGGCCGATTGGATTCAGACAACTGAGAAGAAAGCCAACCCCTATTACGGCTTCAAGATGCTCGATTGCGGCAACCTCTTGGAAACAAAGTAGGGGACACCCAGCACCATGATCGCAAGAATCATCGAATTCTGTTGCCGCAATCGGTTCCTGACACTCATCCTCACGTCGTTCGTCGTCGCAGGCGGAATCTGGACGGTCTTCAATATCCGTGTCGACGCGATCCCGGATTTGTCCGACGTCCAGGTCATCGTCTTCACCGAGTACCCAGGTCAGGCGCCACAGGTCGTCGAGGACCAGGTCACCTATCCCTTGACCACGGCGATGCTGGCAGTTCCGTATGCTAAGGTCGTCCGCGGATATTCGATGTTCGGGTACTCGTTCGTCTACATCATCTTCGAGGATGGAACCGACATCTACTGGGCGCGGTCGCGCGTCCTGGAGTATCTGAACTACGTCGCCAGCCGGATTCCAAGAGGTGTCACACCCCAGTTGGGCCCGGACGCCACAGGCGTCGGATGGGTCTACGAGTACTCGCTTCGTAACGGCTATTACTGCCCCAAACATCCCAACGGCATGTACCAGGATTCGGAGCATTCGGGTCAATGGTATGCAGAACGTGAAGATGCCCCAGAAGAGATTCGCGAGCGACTCGAACGGGTCAGGATGTTTGAGCACGGGGGCAAATGTCCGTGGGATGGTGATACCGATCTGAGATTGGCGGAGTTTGACCTTTCCGAACTGCGCAGCCTTCAGGACTGGTACCTCCGGTATGAATTGACGGCGCTCGATGGCGTTTCTGAAGTTGCAGCCGTTGGCGGGTTTGTTCGGCAATACCAGGTCGTAGTCGATCCTGACCGGTTGCTGGCCTACAACATCGCGCTCAATCAGGTGAAAATGGCCATCCAGCGCTCGAATAATGACGTGGGTGGCCGCGTCCTGGAGATGTCAGAGACGGAGTACATGGTCCGCGGCCGGGGATACATCGCCTCGTTGACTCCGGACCAGGTGAAGGAGGCGCGGGAAGCCGGCATTCCGATCGATCGAGTCCGAGCTCAGCAAGGCATCCATGATCTGGAGCGGGTCGTCTTACGCGCAACCGAAAGCGGAACGCCCGTTTATCTCAGGGATATTGCCGAAGTGCGGCTTGGGCCCGAAATGCGGCGTGGCCTGGCTGAGTCCGCGGGTGAGGGAGAAGTCGTTGGCGGAATCGTTGTGATGCGCTTCGGAGAAAACGCGCTTCAGGTGATCCGCAACGTCAAGCACAAGATCGACGAATTGAAGCAGGGACTTCCGCCGGGCGTGGACGTGGTGACGGAATACGACCGGTCTGGCCTGATCGAGCGCGCGGTGGAGACGCTGACCCATACGCTGATCAAGGAAATGATCGTCGTCGGGCTCGTCTGCATCCTGTTCCTGCTGCACGCCCGTAGTGAGCTGGTCGCAATCTTCGTCCTTCCAACCGGCGTCTTGTGCGCGTTGATCATCATGCACTGGATGGGGATCAATGCGAACATCATGAGCCTGGGGGGCATCGCTATCTCCATCGGCGTGATGGTGGACAGCTCCATCGTGATGGTGGAGAACTCGCACAAGCATCTTGATCGCGAAGAAGATCGAATCAAGGAGGAACTTGCGGCCGGACGCACACCTGTCCATCGTCCCCGCGCTGAGCTCATAATTGAGGCCGCAAGGGAAGTCGGCCCCACGCTATTTTTCTCACTGCTCATCATCACGGTGAGCTTTCTGCCGATATTCGTCCTCGGCGAACAAAGTGGACGCATGTTCAAGCCGCTTGCATTTACGAAGACGTTTGCGATGGCGGCCGCTTCGGTGCTCGCGATCACCATTATCCCGGTGCTGATGTTATCGCTTATTACGTCCCGTGTACTGCCGAAAGAGTGGGGGTGGCGGAGGAATCTCTCCATTACACTGGGCGTGATGTTTATGCCGGCCGCCCTAATTTGGATTGCGCCGCTCGGTGCGTACGACCAGTATCGGTATTGGATCATGCTTGCGTGGGTCATTCTTGCGGGAATGCTTCTTGTGCCGCAGAAGATTTTCCACGAACGCGTCAATCCCATCAGCAAGGTGCTGCAATGGCTTTACAACCCGTTCTTCGGGTTCGCCATGCAGCATCGCAAGAAGCTGATTCTGATGGCGATCCTGTTCGCGTTCAGCGGCCTCTTTCCCCTGATGGGGACAAGGCGGGTTCCGGTCGTGGGATCCACGTTGGCGAAGTGGTTTCCGCGTCTCGATGCTACCTTCCCTGGCCTGGGTCGGGAGTTCATGCCGCCGCTAGACGAGGGCGATTTGTTGTACATGCCGACGACGGATCCGGCCATCAGCATTACCAAGGCGCGCGAACTGCTCCAGCAGACGGACGCCATCATCGCAAGTTTTCCCGAGGTGCATCATGTGTTTGGAAAGATCGGTCGCGCCGAAACGGCCACGGATCCGGCGCCGTTAAGCATGATCGAGACGACCATCATGCTGGAGCCCAACCGTGAAAAGTGGCGGAAACGACGATTTGACCGCTGGTTTGGATTCCTGCCAGCCTGGACCAAAGACTGGAGCGGTCTTTCGACCTTCTGGCCGGAAGAACGGCCAATCACAATCGATGAGTTATGTTACGGATACGGCGATGGTGAAGAACACGTCCCGGGACTCAACGAGGCCGTGGCATTCCCCGGTTTAACCAACGCCTGGACGATGCCAATCAAGACGAGAATCGATATGTTGTCAACGGGCATCAAGACGCCTGTAGGCATCAAAATCATGGGTGACGATCTCGACGTGCTCTCCGATCTGGCTGAACGCATCGCGGCCGAGGTTCGGACCCTGCCGAATACCTTAAGCGCCTACCCAGAGAAGACCGTCGGGGGCCTATACGCAGACTTCAACATCGACCGCGACGAGATTGCTCGATACGGCCTGACCGTGGCCGATGTCCAGGATGTGATTCTTTCTGCAATGGGCGGAATGAACGTCACTTGGACGGTCGAAGGGCTGGAGCGGTATCCGATTAACCTGCGGTATAAGCGTGAACTTCGCGACAATCTTCCCGCGCTAAGGCGGGCGCTCGTCTCCACGCCCTCGGGTGCTCAGGTTCCCATCGCTCAAGTCGCCGACGTGGAGATCGTCCCCGGCCCGCCAATGATCAAGAGCGAGAATGCACGAAAGACCGCGTGGATCTACGTGGACCTGACGACATCGGACATCGTCGGGTGGATCGATCGCGCCAAGGCTCTCGTACGTGACACCGTGCCCTTGCCGGCTGGATACAATATTGTTTGGTCTGGCCAATACGAGTACATCCAGTCAGCCAATCGTCGATTGGCAGTCGCCGTGCCTGCCGCACTCGGCGCGATTATTTTCCTGCTGTATGTTGGGACACGATCCTGGTTCCGGACCATTCTTACACTGGTCACGTTTACCTATACGCTGGCAGGCGCGTTCTGGTTTCTCTATTTCTTGGACTACGACATGTCGTTGGCCATCGTGGTCGGCTTGATCGCGCTAGCTGGTTTAGACGCCGAGACAAATCTTGTCATGCTGCTCTATCTCGATAACGTCTATGACTCATTCAAGTCACAGGGACGGATGCGCCATTTGCGCGACCTATGGGAAGCAATCCACGAGGGCGCCGTCATGCGAATTCGTCCCAAGACCATGACGGTGGCAACGACATTCATGGGTCTGGTTCCACTCATGTGGGCCGAGGGCACGGGTGCAGATACGATGAGGCGGCTTGCGGCCCCCATGATCGGCGGACTAGCAACGAGCTTTTTCGGCGAGTTGTTGGTGTTTCCGGCGATCTATTTCGTTTACAAGCGCTTTGGTGACATGAGGCGCGAAGGCAAGGCCGTCTGGCCAACGTCGAACACCATTGAGAACGATCATCCTGGCACTCCATCGACGGCTACGCCTCCGAGCTAGGATCTGCGATTTGGCGTTCATGCAAGTTCATATCATCTGGTCGATTGAAAGCGGTCAAGAGTTGGAGAGACACGAAATATGGAGAAGACGCAGTTTACGATCACCGGAATGCACTGCCAAGCCTGTGCCACGAAGATTCGCACCGCGCTTGAGGCTATCTCAGGTGTTGCAAGTGCGGAGGTCACACTGTCTCCACCGCGAGCAACGGTACTGCTGGAAACGCCGATTGATGAAGATGCGTTGCGCTCCGCCGTTCATACCGCCGGTGACTACGATCTCTTTCGGCTTGGTCAAGCGGAGGAGGGGAACGGCGCGACCGGCGCCGCCGACACAACTAGCGATGCACAGAAGGAGAGCCTCTTTCCGCTGGTGTTGATCGTTGGCTTCATTGCAGGAGTGACACTGCTCGTCGGAATTCGGGCCGGTCGGTTCGATATGCAGGACATGATGAGCAACTTCATGGCGGGTTTCTTCATCGTATTTGGGTTCTTCAAGCTGCTGGACCTTCGTGGTTTCGTTGAGACCTACCGCACTTACGACTTGATCGCGATTGCGACGCCGCGCTGGGCGTGGGCGTATCCGTTTGTGGAGTTAACTCTCGGCGCTGCCTATCTGCTTCGCGTGGTGCCGACCGCCATCAATGTGGCCACGCTCGTCCTCATGCTGATTGGCGCCGTCGGGGTGGGTCGAGCGCTGACCAAGAGGCAACGAATCCGGTGTGCGTGCCTGGGAACGGTTCTTAACCTTCCCATGACTACCGTAACGCTAGTCGAGGACCTCGGCATGGCCGTAATGGCCGGCCTGATGCTCGTCTTGCAGTTGCCTTGATCTTGAAATTGCTCCAAGGAGAAAACCATGCAATTCTTCGACCTCTTTACGATCTTTTTCGCTCAGCTACTGAACTTCTTTTTCGGGCTGCTCAGCAGCGCGCTTTCGCAATAGGGCCGATGCACACTTGGTCTGAACAAATCCTGGACAGAGGAATCGTGGCAATTTGCCCATGCGTTTATCGCATTCGGACTACGGCTTTGGTACGGTTTTACGGCGAACAAACGCGTCTGAATGCGTCCAAGTGCGACAACTAGCGAATCTGACCGAATCTGCAAAGATATTGAGAACATAGGACTTCTGCCGGTTTCGGCAGTGCGTTTTGTTGTGCTTCCCAAGCTGAACATCCCCGGACTTATCCAACTCGGCTCATGATCTCGGCCGCCTTCGCGAGGTCGAGTTCCGCGTAGATTTCGGTCACATCCGCCGACGTGTGGCCGAGTACGACGCGGGCAGCCTCGATACCAAACTGCTTTCGTAATTCGGTCGCGGCGTTGTGACGAAGTTGATTGGGCGACCAACGGTGCTCGCGGCGCCACGCGGCATGATGCTCTTCCTTGAGCTGTTTGGCCATCGGGAATGCTGCGTCGCATGCACGCCGAATCGCCCACGCGTAGCTTCGACGGTCGTAACAATCGCCGGGAGCCCTTCGGGGAAATCGCTTCCGCTTCCTCGCCGCCTGGCTGGGTGTCATGGGTGTCTGCCGCGCGGCGCGCCGATCGCGGTGGATGTGGGCCATCGCTTGGCGCGGGCTGAACAGCCACGCAGTGCCGTTCTCCGAGAGGAATGGCCGCAACACGTCCTGACTCTTCGGGCCGAGGTAGATCACGCGCTGCCGGCCGTGGTGCTCGGTCTTGTGCCGCGTTGGCCTATAGACCCAGATCGGCCCTCCCATGTCGATGTCGCACGGCCGCATCTGCATGACCTCGCCGGGCCGCATGCCGGTCAGGAGTTGCAGCCGAATCATGGCGGCGACCTGGGGCGCGACGAGCTTCAGCACCGGCTCGATCAAGTGCTCCGGTACCGGTTTCACCGGCACGGCTTCCCGAACGTTGCACCGCCCTAACTTGAGCGGTGCGACCGCCTGGAGCGCGTGGAGAATCTCAGCGGGGACGAACTCATTCTCGACGCCCCATTTGAACACGCGGCGAATGCGGTTGATGCGGTTGTTGATCGTCCGCCGGCACAGGTTGGAGTCGATCATCGCCTGCCGAACGGCCTTAAGTTCTGTTGGGCCAAATTCACCAACACGGGCGCGGCCGTACAGCGCCGTGAGAGGGCGCATGGCATCGCCGATGTTCCGGTACTCGCCAGTCAGCGCGCCGTTCTTCACGTAATACGTCTTGGCAAAGTCGAGATAGGCCGCGATCAGCTCGTCCACAACCCGTTCCGCCGCGGCGGTCTTGCTCTTTGCGCCGCCGGGCTCCGCCGCGCGGCTGGAAAGCCACTCGGCGATGACGCGTTGATACTCGCTCCGGCTTTCGGGCGTGCCATGACGGCCGAGATAGATATCACGGCCGTCGAGCCGAACCGAAGCAAGGCCGGACGGTTTGTGGTGCCGGTAGACGGGGATACGGAGTTTCGTGCTGGCAGGCATGGCTGGCTCCTGGAAGCACGACGGGGGTAATTTACCCTCGTTTTCGAGCTTCCTGAGCCGCCCGGCCCAATGCAGGCAGGTTCGCAAGTCGCGATCGGCTAGGGGATTATATCACAGCGGGCGATGGGATTCGAACCCACGACGTCCAGCTTGGGAAGCTGGCATTCTACCACTGAATTACGCCCGCGAAGGCCGTTTTCTACTTCTTTTCTACGACCGCTACTACAACTCCGGGTAGGCCGCCACGGTGAGCGGCCGACGCCCGGAGTATACCGCGGTGCCCAAGCACGGTCCAAACCGCCACAAGCGAGTTCCGAAACTCTCCTTCACCAACGTTCAGGGCATCGGCTGGCACGTGAGCTTCAGAGACGAAGACGGCGTGCCTCGCCGGCACCGGTTCGGCATCAAAGAGCGTAGCGGCGAGCCGTAAGCAAAGCTCCTCTATCACGCTTGGGTCCTGGAACACCGTGGTGGTGAGAACAAGAGAGCGTTCCCGACCAAGGCCAAGCGAACCACCAAACCCAAGAAGGACAACCGCATACTTTCAGGCAGCATCCTCGAAATTGCAAGCAGCTTCCTCGACGCCGAGGAGGCTCGGGCACGGAAGGGATACGAACCCAATCGACGGGGAACCATCTCGGCGGAGGTCTATCGCGACCGACACCAAGCGGTGAAGGACCTCCTCGCGTTCATCAACACGGAACGCGGGGTCGGGGCAAACGCCAGGATGCGGCTCTCCGACCTCAAGATGGAGGACATCGGGGCCTTCAATCGAGCGATTGTAAAGCTGGGCTTTTCCGCCTCTCAGGTCGCCAAGCGCCTTCAGCTTGTGAAAGCCATCATCGACCGTGCCGGCAGACCCGTGCATGGCGGACAGATGCTCACTTGGAACTGGGATTCGCACCGAGACATGAACCCTCCGGTCCACACCGCGGCGAACCAACGCGCATGAAAAAGCCCCGGGGAATATTCCCGGGGCTTTCGATTGTCAGAGTTCAGAAACTGCGAATCACGTTTTTTTCCGGCGCTACTTCAGCTCCACCGACCAGTACGCATTGTCCAAAAAGGCCTTCCAGCTTGCATATCGATCGTCCGCCAGCTTCACCGTAATTACCGGATTTCGCTTCGGCTTCTTCGGCGTGCTGATCAGGTGCATGCCCGCCATCTCCGGCGTTCGGCCGCCTTTGCGAATGTTGCACTTCAGACAGGCGCAGACAATGTTTTCCCACGATGTCTTGCCGCCCATGCTCCGCGGCACAACGTGATCCAGGGACAGTTCCGTCGTCGAATGCTTCTTGCCGCAGTATTGGCACCTGTTCTCATCCCGGGCATACAGGTTTCGCCGGTTGAACTTGACCTGTTGCCGCGGCAGTCGATCGTAGAATGCCAGTCGAATGATCCGCGGTACCGCGATGTCAAACCGCACCGTGCGAATCCAGTCGTGCGCATCCGGCTCGAACTCGCGCGCCAACTCGGACAGCTCGCACCATTCCATAAAATCGTACGAGGCATACTGGCCGCGCTCGATGTGCACGACTTCGGCCAGCTCCTTAAAGAGCAGAGAAAAGGCCCGACGGACATTCACCACGCGAATGGCCAGGTAGTTCTGGTTCAGCACCAGCACGTTACAACTGAGACCGCCGGCATGGGCGTACATAGAACAATCCCGGTTTTCAGACGACGCGGCCGACGATTTCGGGTGAGGGGCCCCTGGCGAGAGATTCTCCGACCGCCGGGGAGACGCCCTGAACCCTCGCCCACTGCGTGGTCAAATACTACTACTTGATATTAGGGATTAGAGGAGCCTTCTGCAAGGGTCTGGGCGCGAACGTGTTCGACGGTCCGCTTGACTGCTGATGCACCTTGACGATGGTCGTCCTCATTATGGGGCCGGGTCGAACCGGAAGATCGGGTCCATCAGCTTGACACCGATCACTTCGGCCACCATCCGGTCCTTGATCATCGCAAGCTTTAAGGTGTCCACCTTGAAGGCCGCGTCGAAGTTGCTTTCGATGGCGCGCCCCATGCCTTCTAGCACCAGCAGGTCCGATTGCTCCGCGGCCCGGCAACAGGTCCCCGAAAGATCCGCCAGATCGATCAGCGGCGCGACGCACCCCGTTTCGACGACGGTGATTAATTCTCGCCTAACGAGGCCGGTGAGCTTGGTGTCCAGTTCCATGAGCCGGGGCAGAAGGGACATAAGCTCTTCGGCGGTGATGTCGTTAAGGGCAGGTCGCGTGTTTGCCGCAAGCACGACATGAATGCCGCGGTCAGCAAGTTCGCGTGCCATTGGGATCGCGCCCAACAGAATATCCGGCCCCGCGTTGTCGACAAAGAAGATGGCCCGGCGATAGCGCCCTTGCGCCAGCCGGTCCTTCCATGCATCGAGGTGATCGATGGGCCACGGCCGAGGTCTGAGTCCTTGTCGAGCCGAGCGGAAGTCAAACGTCCCGGACTCAAACGCCTCAACCACCGCCCGCGATCCCATGTCAAAAAGATTGCCCGCGAACAGTCCCTGCGCCAGTAGGTCGATTCGTTCATCCGGCGCCGCCGCATCAACGTCCGCCAAAACAGCGGCAAACAGTCCCAGTGCAAGCTCATTCTCGCGTTGCTTGAGATCATGAAATGGATCGTTAATCCCGTGTGCGGCAAACTGCTCTTCGCGATAGATGGTCAATTCCAGCACGGTCAGCCGGCCGCGCAGGTCCGGTCGCTGTCGAATCGCCGCAAGACCCGCCAAATAAGTTCGACTGAACTCGGGCCAGACGGAATGCTGATCGAATTGACCGTTGCCGAGCGGAAGTCGCGCCAGCGTCTCAAGATGGCGCTCGAAGAGCGTCAACCAGTAATCCTGAACTTCCGGTCCGTCGGTCAGAAGATTCTGAACGCATGGGCGGTACGACTCGGGATTCAGCAATAAGGGTAGTACAGGCATGGACTCGTCCACGGGGCCGGTTCGGGCAGCACGGAGCCCGGTAAGGGGGGATGGTTGTAGATGAAGGAGGCGATGGGGGCAAGAAAGGGCGTATAATCATGTGCATGTTCGCAAGGCATCGAGCATCGTTGACGATCCACCTCACCGCTGTCCTCCTGCTCAGCACGACGCGTCCCTTGATGGCCGACACGTTTCGATTGACCGAAGGCGGCGTCATCGAGGGCAGGGTTGTTGAAGAGTCTGAGGATATCCTGAAGATTCAAACGACTCTCGGCATCTTTGAAATCGAAAAGTCCCGGATCGCCGAGAGAACTGAGTCCGAGTCTCCCTGGGAGCGTTACGAGAAGGAAAAGAAGAATTTCCCCGACACCGCCGATGGTCACTACGATCTTGCCCAGTGGTGTCGCCGTCAGGGCCTCCATACCGAGCAGAAGAGGCACCTCGAATGGGCTATCGAGCTCGATCCCGAGCATAAGAAGGCACGTGCCGCGCTCGGTGAGGTCAAGCGAGACGGCAAATGGGTGAAACGTTCCAAGCCCTCCTCCCGCGCGCCGTCCCCCGAAGAGCTCGAAGCGATGCGCCAGGCCAAGCGCGACGAAAAGATCGTCCGCAAAGCCATCGCCGAGTGGCATGTTAAGATCACCGCTATTCATCGCGGCCGGCTTGAGGGCGAGGGCTGGCACTCAGAGCGATTTCGCGACGGTCGGCGGCAGATCATGGACATCAAAGATCCGCTCGCCATCCCCGCCATCACCAAAGTTCTTAGTCAGGGCAATCCCGCGGCCAGACGGTTGATGGTCGATGCCCTGGGGCAATTCGAAGAAGACGAGTCGACGATGAACCTGATCGTCGTGACCGTGTTGGATCCCTCCGTCACGATCCGGCAGATGGCCTCGACCGAGTTGATCCCCCGCAAAGATACGCGAGTCATCGACGAGTTGCGCGGCGCACTGGCCGATGAGGATGAGTTTGTCCTGCGCAATGCCGCTGCTGCCTTAGGCGCCCTCAAGGCCCGCGAAGCCGTCGGCGACCTCATTCCACTCCTCTCCACCCTCGAAAGGCAGCGGGTACGCGTCAGCCTCCCCGTCTTTCTCGACAGCGTGTACGGCACATTTGGATGCGCTCGCCGATACCGCTACGGCGGCGGAATAGTCTTCTATCAGCCGCAGTTCATTGGGGTCATCGGCCCTGCGTACCCCATGGGCGATTTGTCGTACTACGAAGACCAGATCGTCTCGGTCCATCGCACCGAAGTTCAGGAAGCCCTGATCGCCATTACCGGCCAGAACTTCGGTTTTGACGAGGGTGCATGGCGCCAGTGGGTCCGTCAGAATAAGGGCGGCTGACAACTCACAGGCCGCCTTTCCCGGTGCGTTGTTTCGCAAATCCGATTCCAACGCTAGAATCGAGATGCTGATCCAGGCGGCGACCTGCCGCTCGGCTTCAGGCCCTAGACAATGGGCCTTCGCGCTGACAGGCGCCGGCCACTGTTGAACCTGCAAGGCTGCGTGCATGGAGCCCGCACCGGTGATCGACTCCGAAAGGAGGAAATGTGCCCCGAGGAAAGCTGGAACTGGAAAACTACGTCGAGTCGCTTTACATCCTCGACGAGGATGGCAGTGTCGACCAGGCCCTGGTGCCTAAGCTCGAACCTCAGGAGCTTCGGCGATTGCTCCGTTCGCTGTTGACGGCGCGTCGCTTTGACGAGCGCATGCTCAAGCTCCAGCGGCAGGGCCGCATCGGTACCTACGGCCCCGCACTGGGTCAGGAGGCCGCATCACTCGGCCCCGCCTATGTCCTCAGCAAGAACGACTGGATGATCCCCTCGTTCCGCGAGCCCGCCGCCATGATCTACCGCGGCTGGCCGATGGAGCGACTGATGCTCTGGTGGGGGGGCAACGAGATCGGCTCGTCGACGCCGCAGGGTATCCGCGATACGCCCATCTGCGTGCCGGTCGCGAGTCAGTGCCTCTATGGCGCCGGCATCGCCTGGGGCTGCAAGCTTCGCCACGACGGCACGGTCGCCCTTTGCTTCGTCGGCGACGGCGGAACCAGCGAGGGTGATTTCAACGAGGCCATGAACGTCGCCGGGGCCTTTAACCTCCCGCTCGTCTGCGTCGTGCAAAATAACCAGTGGGCCATCAGCCTGCCGCGCAAGAAGCAGACCGCTGCCGCGACGATCGCGCAGAAGGCCATCGCTTTTGGCTTCAACGGCATACAGGTCGATGGCAACGACATTTTCGCGATGATCGTCGCCGCCGATCAGGCCGTCGAACGTGCACGGCAAGGCGGCGGTCCGACCCTGATTGAGGCCGTCACCTATCGGCTTGGCGTCCATACGACCGCCGATGATCCCAAGAAGTATCGCACCGAAGAGGAAGTTGAGCAGTGGAAGTGCCGCGATCCGCTCACTCGTTTCTATAAATACTTGAAGAAGAACGGCATCATGGATGACAAGGCCCGCGACCTCCTCGAAGACGAAATCGCCGCCGAGATCGGTGCCGCGGTCGAGAGTGCCGAGCAGTACCAGCCGGATATTATGGAACCGTTCAAGCACTGTTTCGCGACCATGCCGAACCACCTGGAGGCCCAGTTTGTCGAATTCCAGGCCTTTCTGGATTCATCAGCCGGCGAGACCAAGGGCTCAGACCACGGCTCTCAGCTCTCGGGTAATGTTCATTGACGACTGACGTGGAGTGAGATTGCAAATGGCACTATTGACGATGGCCAAGTCCCTCAATCTGGCGATGCACGAAGCGCTCGCCGAGGATCCCTCCGTTCTCATCCTCGGTCAGGATGTCGGGCAGGACGAAGGCGTCTTCCGGGTCACCGAGGGCCTGCTCAAAGAGTTCGGAGAAGAGAGAGTCGTTGACTTTCCGGTCGCGGAGTCTGCCATCGCAGGCGTTGCCATCGGCCTTTGCCTCGCAGGGTTCAAGCCCATTGCTGAGATGCAGTTTTCCGGCTTCGGGTATCACGCTTTTCATCAGATCGAGAACCACGCCAGCCGATTTCGCAATCGCACGCGCGGCCGATTCACCTGCCCGATGGTCGTTCGCATGCCCTACGGCGGCGGTATCCGCGCCATCGAGCATCACAGCGAAAGCCGCGAGGCCATCTGGGCCCACCTGCCCGGTCTGAAGGTCGTGATTCCCTCAGGACCGCGTAACGCCCGCGCCCTTCTGCGGGCTTCCATTCTCGATCCCGATCCGGTCATGTTCTACGAGCCGAAGGCCTGCTACCGCGCCTTCAAGGAAGAGGTGCCCGACCAGCCGGAGACGATGGAAATCGGCAAGGCGAATGTGGTTCGCCCCGGCAACGACGTCACTATTATCTCCTATGGATCGACGATGCGGCCGGTGCTCGAGGCCGCTGATGACCTGGTCGACGAATACCAGATCGATCCTGAGATCATCGACCTGCTTTCTCTCGTCCCAATGGATACCGAGACGATTACCGCTTCAGTCAAGAAGACCGGACGATGCGTCGTCGTACACGAGGCCCCGAGAAACTGCGGTCCGGCGGCAGAGATCATCGCCCGCATCGTCGAAAGCGCGCTCATGTTCCTCGAAGCGCCGATCCAGCGCGTCACCGGTTACGATCTCGTGCTTCCATACTTCAACATCGAAAAGCCCTATCTGCCGGATCCGCGGAAGATCATCACGGCGGTGCGGGAAGTAGTGAGTTACTAACGAAGGAGCAATCGCGCGGACGCGCGGTGCCCATCAAGACCGATTTCAACTCGGCATTTTGAGACAGGGTGATACATGGCCAAGGAATTCAAGCTACCGGACTTGGGCGAGGGCATCCATGAGGCCCAGGTCGTCAACGTCAAGATCAAACAGGGTGACACAGTTACGGCCGACCAGATGGTCATGGAAGTCGAGACCGACAAGGCCGCCGTTGAGCTTCCCGTGCCCTATGCCGGAGTCATCTCAAAGCTCAACGTTAAGCAGGGCGACACAATCAAGGTGGGCGAGGTTCTGCTCGTCGTGGAAGAGCCCGGAGCAGCCGCGGTCGCACCGGCAGCCGCAGTCGCACCGGCAGCCGCCCCTCCCGTGGAGGCGCGAACGTCCAGTGCGCCTGCCGCCTCCGTGAGCGCTCCTTCCATGCGCAGCGAAGCAACGGTCGCCGGTCCGCGAGAGGTCGCAGCGCCTCGGAGTTCCGCGGCCGTCGCCGAAGCTCCTCGCTCCGGCAATGGACCAATCCCCGCGGCGCCGGCCATTCGTCGGCAGGCTCGCGAAATGGGCATTGATCTGGAAAGCGTCCGCGGCACCGGCCCGGGCGGCCGTATCGTCCGTGAGGACATTGAACGATTCGCAATCGCCGGTCCCAGCGGCGCCGGAAGAGCGCCCGACGTTGCCCAGCCCGGAGCCGCCCCTTCGGCGCCATCCGCGCCCCAGCGAACGACTCAGGCTCCGATGGCCGTGCCCGCCGGCGCAGACGCCATGCCCGATTTCGCCCAGTGGGGTCCGGTCCGCAAGGAGGCCCTCCCCCAAATTCGCAAGACCATCGCCCGCGCCATGGTCCGTTCGGTCACCACCATTCCTCACG
>WBZR01000249.1_pt1 | contig 91862 bp, 66 predicted proteins | sample 5204231 | NCBI WGS metagenome assembly WBZR01 (sample SAMN12412403, study PRJNA552823) | activated sludge metagenome | isolation source: activated sludge from anammox sidestream of wastewater treatment plant... | place: USA: Virginia | collected 2017-08
AAGCTATTCCGGTTATTTTAAATGAACTTTCTACAAAATCAGAACACAAAAAAGTTTTAAATGAGCTTGCTGATAATTACATTTTCATTAAGAATTTAGAAATTTTTAACCAACTTAGCTTTAGCAGTAGTTCTTCAAAGTTATCGATCGAAGAAAATAAATTTGGGAAGCTTGCGCGTTTTATGAAATATGAAAACGATTCAGCGTTAAAGAAAAAATTAAATTCTGTTCTCCAGTTCAACAGAGAGAATTATTCTAAGTTTATTAAAGTGATTTAATCCTTTAAAACAACAATTGAATTAAGTTACTGATTGGTTTGTTTTTATTTTTAGTCCATCAGTTCTTTGTTTAAGTTTATGTTTAAGTTTCAGGTTTAAGAATATTTTTAAGAGATACCTGACAATTACTGGTAATGTAAGTTCAATAATTATAACAGACAACCATAGAACTAAAACAATCAGCCAAAAACCAATAACTAATATCACAGAATGATCCGGATAAAAAAGTATTACGTTGTTCTAACTTCAATATTTGTATTTATAATATATTTATTCACACTTGCACCTTCTGTTGTTCAGATTGATTCCGGCGAACTTGCTGCAGTTCAGGCAACACTTGGAATTGCACATCCGACCGGCTATCCATTATTCACAATGATCGGATATTTGTTCTCACTGATTCCACTTCCATTTTCAAAAATATTTCAATTAAATATTCTTGCTACAATTTATTGCAGTATCGGAGTTGGCGTTTTTACTTACACAATAAAATATTGTCTTGATAATATTTTGGTTTTCAGAAAGAAAAATTTATCAAAAGAATCAGCTAAGAAAGAGAAGAAGAAAAGCAAAGAGCAGTCAACAGAAAAACAAATTGAAATTCCGGAAAATTTCAAGTTGATCACAGCAGTATTTGGCGGACTTTCACTTGCATTCAGCAGAACATTCTGGTTTCAAAGTACTTCGGTTGAAGTTTATTCACTTCACTTACTTTTAATAACACTCATCATATTTTTTCTTCTGAAAGCATACGTAAAATCTTTTGAGAATGATAAACTTTCGAACTGGTTATTGTTTGCATTTTTTCTCGCACTCGGATTTACAAATCATCTTACAACATTGATGATACTTCCCGGAACTGCTTACTTATATTTTTCACGATACAAATTCAATTCAGCAAGTTTTAAAAAATTAGCACTGATGATTACTCTTTTCATCCTTGTTCTTATTGCGATTTATTCTTATCTGCCATTGAGAGCTTCACAAAATCCAATATTGAATTGGGGAAACCCAATCGATTGGGAAAGAATTTATCGTCACGTCACCGGAAGACAATATCAGGTTTGGTTGTTCACATCATTTGATTCTGCGGGAAAACAGTTCAGTCATTTTTGGAACATTCTTCCTTTTGAATTTTTTATTGGATTACTTTTTGTATTGATTGGTCTAATTGTATCGTTATTCAGATCAAAAACTCTCGGCTTGTTTATTCTCATCTCTTTTCTCTTCACTTTATTTTATTCGATCAATTATGATATTCACGATATTGATTCTTATTTTTTACTTGCTTTTATAATGCTTGCTTTCTTTTCATCCTTTGGTGCTTTAAAAATTTTGGAAATGAAAAGCCTTCCTAAAAATTACGGACTGATTGGCTTGGGACTGGTTTTGGTAATTCAACTATTTTTTAATTTCAGGGAAGTGGATCAAAGCGGTGTTTATACTTATGAAGATTACACCAAAGCAATATTAAATACTTCACCAAAAAATTCGATTATATTCAGCTATCAATGGGATTATTTTATATCAGCTTCGTATTACTACCAGTACGTTGAAAATCAGAGAAAAGATATTACAATAATTGACAAAGAACTTCTGAGACGATCGTGGTACTACAACCAAATCAACAATCACGATCCGAACATTCTTAGTGGAGTAAATAATGAAGTTGATCAATTCCTGATCGCACTTCAGCCGTTTGAGCGGGACGAAAAATTTGATGCCAATAGACTGGAAAATCTTTACAGAACTATTATGAGTAATCTGATTAAGACGAATGTAAGCAAGAGAGATTATTTTATTGCTCCTGAGTTGGTTGATCAGGAAATGAAACGAGGTGAATTCAAAATTCCGGATGGATATAACTTGGTTCCGCATTTATTTTTCTACAAAGTTGTGCAGGGAGATGAATATGTTCCTGCACCTGATCCGGATTTTCAAATCAGAATTTCTTCAAACAGAAACTATTACATTGATCAGGTTGAGAGAATGGTCGGGCAGATGTTATCGAACAGAGCTTATTATGAAGTAAAATTTGGAAAAACTGACAGAGCAAAAATTTATCTTAAAAAAATATTGAATGACTTACCGGGCTTTAAGCTTCATCCGGCTTTACAACAGGTGTTAAAGGATTAATCCTAATGTTGAATTGATTGAAAACCCGACTATTCATTTATTTAACTACCAACATCTTTTTTACAGATAAATAGTTATCTGCTTGCAATCTATAAACATACATTCCACTCGCATAGTTCATTGCGTTAAATTGAACTTCATAATATCCAGGCTGTTGTTCTGCATTTACTAATGTTACGACTTCACTGCCAAGTATATCGTAAACTTTCAACAATACTTTACTGATCACCGGCAACTGATAACTGATTACTGTACTTGGATTAAATGGATTCGGATAATTCTGCTCAAGCTTAAATTCTTTTGGACCAATGTAACTGAAGATGAATGTCTTTGTCATCATCAGTCCGTTTGCATCTGTTATCATAAACTCAATTGTATCTTTTTTTGTAATTGAAACATTTCTGCTTATATCAAATGTGAATGTTACTTCCGCTTCTTCTGTTGGTTCTATCCTCTCAATAATTTTCTCTGATTGGTGAAAAGTAATTGGCTCTTCCTGAAAGCCCCTCCTTTGGAGGGGTTGGGGAGGCCTTACTTTAACATTTTCTGCAGGATTTGTTTCTGAAATATTTGCAATCGTTAGTGTTATCTCGTTACCTTTTGTGCCCGGCTGGATTTCGTAAATGTTTTGTGCAAAGTTTTCTCTGAGTAAGAGTAAGATTAAGAGTACGAGTAAGAATAATTTATTTTTCATTGTAAATTTTTAATTGTTAATTATACATTTTACAATACTTACGGACACGGTGTAGAGTTCTTATTTGCTGTTACACTTGCCTGATCCAGAGTCCAGGTTAAATTTTTTCCGTTGAAATTTACACTGAATACATTTGTATGTGTGCCAGGCAGAAATAGCTTTGGTTGTCCCTTGTCAATTTGAAGTGATACAAACTTGTTTTTACTGCCAATCGGTATATAGATACTTACACCGTTATCATTAACATATCCGAAATATGCTGTGTATGATCCTCCACCATTATTTCTCACACATTGAAGAGTAGGTACAAGTAGCCCCAACAATATATTAAGATTATCAACTACATTTATTCCAGAAATATCTGAATTGATTCCATAGGTGCTAATCCATATTTGGTGACTACCAAGAGTTGACATCTCTGAGCCAGTAATTGGAAAGGTAAGAACTGTGTCTGAAATTACAGTTGTAGTTTTTGCGCTACCATTAAAATAAGCTATTGATGAATCAGAGAAGTTCTCACCTGTTGCAGTTACAGTTAAACCGGTTGGTGGGTTGCCTCCCGATACATATCTCAATATCATCTGAGGTGTGATTGAAGTTAAGACTGGTGGAATAGCCTCCGGAAGGTGTTCTAATAAATATTCAGTGTTGTATCTTAATAATGCATAAGCTTCGCTTGTAATATTTCCTGAACTGTCTTGATTGCATTCATCAATCACGGATTGAAGTGTGTACTCAACCCAAGGAATATGATTACCCTGAAGAAGTGTTTTTGTTGTGACAAATAGGCTGTCGTATTTATCTGCTATCACTTGGTTTGCTATCCAGCCGAGTTCGAAGGAGCGTTGGGTGTAGTTTAAAAGTGTGTCAAGGAAATCTAGTTGGATGAGTGAATCCGGAGGATTATTTGGAGATAGTGTATTTGTGACAAAGGAATTTAATTTGACCTGTTCTATTTCTAAATCGCATTCTGTATTATAACCCTGTACATAAATATTATTAATTTTTGGAAGACCGGAACTAGTGAAAAAATAATTGTTTTTTTCTTCTCCAGGCTTAATAAATGCCTCAGGATAATTCCATTCTGGAGACTCAATGAAAGCCCATATAAAATTTTCATCTCCCCTAAAAAAGAAGTGCCAGTCTAGTGGTTGATTAAATTCAGAAATATTTTCTGTCTGAGCATCAATTCCGAATAGTATAATTCTTTGTAAGCTTGAGATAGTATTTTTAACCTTATAATAATATTTGTAATTACCGGATACTTTCTCAACTTTGCAATTAATTTCTGCATCTAAGGCATCTTTAGGAATGATTTCAGGAAATGGCTGATTATCCCAGTTCCCATACAGACTTCCATTCCAACTAAAACATCCAGCACTAACACATAACTCTGAAATTCCATCACCATCTCTATCCAGCACTCCAATATCATCAGTAAAGCCCCCAACAGAACTTGAACTATCTTCATCAATATCATTAATAAACCAACCGCTTGTTCCATTCCAGCTCAAGATCCATATATCCGATAATCCTCCGCTGAAACCACTATTCCAAGAGGTAATGATATCAATGTTACCATCTAAGTTCAAATCCATAACTCCCATTATCACAGAATTACGCATATCAAAACATTTTATAACAGGATTAGTTTTCCATAATATTGTGTGATTTCTATATATGCCAACTATACCAGTTGATTTAAAATCGTTTGCTTGATCTTGGGTATAAGCCAAAAATATAAAACATTCTTCCAAAGTAGAATATGTATCTACTACTTCGAAACCGAATTGCCTCATTGTATTTTTTGATCTATTAACACTCATTATATCAGATGCTCCATAATCAGACCCACAACTTGCAACAATTGCTGCATTGATTTCTTCAATTTCTTCTTGTGTAACACCTGGTTGTGCAAACTGAATAGTAGTTAAAAAGATTACATATAAGAACATTAATTTTTTCATTTTCTTTACCAAATTTTATTGTGGGAAAAATCTTTTTGAATTGTTGATAATTTTTTTTGAATATACCAAATCATAGGGATTCCATTTAGAATCGTATATCCATTTACAAAAAGAATGCTCATAACCCTCTGACCAATTATTACTACTTTCAACATTAATTCCTAATCCATCGCACAAATATTTTTTTTGAGTTTTATAAAAGAGGTACACATAATTCATCAAATTAATATTCTCAGGAACGTCCTCCTTAGGATAACCGATGTCACGTGCTGTTCCATATAAAAATTGGGCTAATCCGTAAGAACTTGCGACTCGAGTTTGTGCAATATTATTTTTAGTTCCCTTGGGTGCATCATTTCTGGTCCATTCGTTTTTCAAAAAATCAATCATTTTATTATTCGTAGAATCATATTTCTGAACATTAGTTAACTCGGGATACAACTCAGCAAATTCATTCGCAATTCTTGTATAAATAGTATCGACAACTGTGTAACCGAGCCAAACTCTGTGAGTGGTAGAATTTCTTCCACCATAATAATTCACATCAGGGTTCGGGTTTACTAGTTTAGAATAATTTTTCACCATATCCCAAACGGTATAAATTTGAGATGGATAATTAATTAATTGGACATTGTAATGTGTTGGCATATTAGGATAAGTGTAAGTAGAGTCATAGATATAATAACTATTATATTTAGGGTTTGTCTTATAATTTGGCTCATATTGAGTCGTAAACGGTTCAAACCTGTAAGATGGCGCAAATCCGGAATCTGACAATGAATTGAAATATGTTTTCGCTGATTCCGTGAACATTTGTCCTTTAATTAATTGAGGAGGAATACCATGTATGCCCCCATAAAAAATACATAGTGAATCTATATTTACAGTATTATTAAGTACATCTTTCGCTTTTTCAAATGAAGAATTTTGTCCATTCCATATCATAGATGGCTTCACAATCTTTATTTGTATTTGTGCAGAATCTCCATTCTCCCTTTTTGCTTTTAATGTTATAAAATAAGTTGAATCTTTATCCCAGTATCTACCAACTAACCTAATCAATCCGGACTGTAATGGATTCATTTTAATGATACTATGATTATATGTTTTGCCTTTCACATCGATGGGGACATTTTCAAATTCATTCGTTGGATATTTTTTCTCCCAGTAAACACCCATTTTCTTAGCACAATCATTACAAGTATCAATAACTGTTACAGGATTATTACCCCAAACATCTTCAGACAATCCTCCATCAAGGTAAGGAATTCCATTTGCATCAACGGGGGCTTCTTCAATCATCAATTCATCAACTGTTTTATATCTTGCCTGGTAATATTTTGTCTCTCCAAGCAGTATAGTTGGTTCTTCATTTATATATGCTTGTACAATTGCATAATTCGAAGTCTGTGGTGGTCCCGGCAGACAATCAAATAAAACATCTTCATCATTATTACTTTTTAACATTGCGATTTCTTCAACTAAACCAATTCTTAATAATACTAATCCTGTGCTATCTGCTGTTGTATCTGCAACAAATTTTATCGGCTGGTTTATATCATAAAAATATACATCAATACTGTCATCAACTAAAATGTTTCCAAGTGTACAACCTTCAAGCATTGCTGCTTCAAAAGTTTGTGTCGTATCAAAATCCGTTAGTGTTCCATCAGGTAATCGTTTCTTTATATTTATATCAGCCGTATCGCCGGGGAATAATTCTGTTGGGCTTACTTCCACAAAAAGACTGTCCCACTTAATTGTGAGTTGTTCTGCCGCGTAGTCTCTCTGCAGAATGTTAAATAATGGCATCGGACAGTTTATGCAATCAAAATTATCTTTAACTATCATTCTTTCTCCCTCTGCATTCCACCTTGCACAGAATTGATTGTAGTTTTCATAGTTTATTATAACAACTGTAGAGTCAACTGTGAGTGTATCAGGTGCTGTGAAAAGATATTCTCCTCCTCCAAGATAAGTTAACTGCCCGCATTCTGGCTCTATGGTTATCGTTTTCTGAAGAATATCATAATTATCTTCGTTATATTCATATTGATTCGGTGTAATCCATAGTTTTATTATGGTCGAACCTCCCGGTTCTACTGATGCAGGTGTGAAGTGGATATATATCTGGCTCGAATCGCAATCATAGTAAGAACAATTTCCAAACACACATCCGCTCTGTGCTGGGTTTATTGTTTTTGATTCTTCTGGATTTATCTCTACTCGTTCTTCAATTTTTATTTGTGCGTTAAGCGTGGGTGTAATTAAGATTAAAGATAAAAGTAAAAAGATTAAGAGATTGATGGTTGATGGTTGATGGTTGATGGTTGATGGTAAGATAACAATGATTCTTTTTTTGTCAAGCAGCGAGTATTATGTTTTTGAATTTCTCCCATAAAGGCTTCATTTTGTATTACATTTACAATATTTTTTTGTTCTCACTGAGAACATAGATTTTTGATTTGATATTGTCAAGAGGGGAGGAAAATATATTTTTGCTTAATTTCATATGATCAAAATAATGCCAAATACATATGTGGAGAGATTCCATTTAAAACAAAATCACTTCTCTGCTGCATTTAACAATTCATCAATTCTTTCATTACTCAACTCAGCTTTTGTTCTGAATGACTGAAGTGTTACATCCGTTTGTTGAATTAAATTTCTTTTATAATACTTCGGTGCGAAGATAGAGCCATCAATCATATAAATTCTTTCGGTTTTCTCATCATAGAAAAAGTAGTTTACAAAAGGTCCACTGTTATCGAATTCATTCATCCACAAACCCTGAGTAAATAACGCATATCTTCCGTTAAAATCTACTTCATTGACAACAAATCCATCCTCAGAAACAAAAACAATAAATGAATCTCCAACTGATTGGAAGAATTTACTCGTTAATCTGTCCCGAATAATTTTTATTGAATCCTGATTCAGATAATCCGGATCTGCGTTATCAATCCAGTGAATGAAGTATAAAAGTTTTATATCATTTCCCTGAGCTTTCTCCATTAAAACAAATTTTTCTTTCGGGTCATCTATAAGGATTTTAAAATCTTTTTGAACATAAATTATCCAGCCATATTCCTTTAACAATTTTCCTTCAACTGCTTTTTGCTCGAACTCAGGATTATAAAGATTACTGATTAATCTTTCATCAGATTTTTGCTGGAAGGTATTTAACAGATTATTTGAATTGCTCAAAATATTTTCATTCAGCGCTTCAACATTTGGTGCTGATATTACAGCAACAATCTGGTTCTTCGCCCAAACGTCATATTGAAATGCAACAAACTCTGAATCAGCTTTAAGTTCATTTTGAACAGAAGTATCTTTTATACTGCTTAAAAATTGTGAGGTGCTACTTCCCGAATTATTTGGTGCGGCGATAATGAGGTTCTTTACATTTTTATTTTTATCGAGTTCGTCTAAATCAATTCTTTTCAGATTGTATAATTTTTCTGGTTGCGGAGTAGTTATTTCTTTTTCAAAAACAGATTTAAGCGAATTTGATATTGCTTCATACTCAATAGAATCAGCCACAACAAAAATTTCATCTTCTGAACCTTTTGCGCTATCCTTTGGTTTATTGTATAATAGTAAGAACAACAAAAATGCAATTACGATAACCACAACTGTAATTGTAAGCAACAGCCAGGTCGGATATACTGATGATTTTTGTTTCATATTCACCTTGATACATTTGAGAGTGTTAATTCCAGATTCGGCAGTAATGCAAGGTATAATCCCCACATCGTAAATCCGACAGACAGTGGGATTGACAGATTATCATCGATAAGCCTGAATGAAATATTTTCTACAATTGCACCAACAAATGCAGCTATAAAGCCAATCAAATATTCTTCTAAGAAACCGCCGATTTTTGGAGTAAATAAAATCACTATGCATGCACTAATAAAAAAAGTTAAAGTTCCCTCAAAACTTTTTGAAAGAAATTTATGCTTTCCAAATTTTCTACCAATCAATGCTGCAAGCGAATCACTTATTATCAGAATCGAAAAAGCTGAGATGAAAATTACCTTTGGGAAAATAAGTACACTGATAAGAGCAGAAATTAGTACGTAGGTTGCGCCATTAAGATTTTTCTTTTTATGATCGAGCTCATGCTCACGCAGCAGGAAGCCAAAAAATTTATAGAATATTTTTCCGGTTTCCGGATGAAGGTAACGGCTTAAATCTATTATTAAGGCAGCTGCAGTGAGGATTCCGAGAATTATTGCCGCAGTCTTTGCAGTTATGAAATAGTAAACAATAGGAATGGACAGCGAAGTAAGATGAATCAGCTTTCGGAATAGTTCATCTTTATACTGAATCGTACCGTTATCAATTTGCGTCATCTTTTACAGAAGCATCCTTCTGCTTTCGCTGCTGAATCATTGCCTTAACGTGTTCAGGAATTTCTTCTTCCTTTTTCGGTTCCGGAATAACAGGAATAGGAGGCAATTCTTCACCTTTTATTATTCTTTCAATTTCTTCGGAGTCAAGAATTTCGCGTTCCAGAAGTTCCATTGAAAGTTTATGAAGCAAATCGATATTATCTCTTAAAATCTTCTCAGCCCGATTCATCGAATTATTTATTATTCCCCGAACTTCTTCATCTATTTCTATTGCAGTTTTTTCACTGTAGTCGCGATGCTTCTGAATTTCTCTTCCTAAAAATATTTCCTCTTCCTTTGCACCGTAACTCATCGGACCCATCTTATCACTCATTCCCCATTCACATACCATTTTACGTGCAATGTTTGTTGCTTTTTCTATATCATTTCCTGCACCGGTCGTATAGTGATCGAAAACAATTTTCTCAGCAGCACGACCACCAAGTGCATAAGTAATTACTGCTTCAAGATATTCTTTTGAATATGTATGTTTCTCATCGATTGGAAGATAGCTTGTAACACCAAGCGCACGTCCTCTCGGAATAATAGTAACTTTATGAACCGGATCAGCTTCCGGAATCATTCTGGCAACAAGTACGTGACCAATTTCATGATATGCGGTGGTTTTCTTTTCTTCTTCTGAAATAATCATACTCTTTCGTTCCATCCCCATCATCACTTTATCTTTTGCTTCCTCAAAGTCTGACATTTCAACTTTTTTCTTGTTCTTCCTTGCCGCAAGCAGAGCAGCTTCATTGACAAGATTTGCTAGTTCTGCACCAGCAAGCCCGGGAGTTCCTTTTGCAAGTACTTCAAGATTAACTTTTTCTTCCAGAGGAATATTTCTTGTGTGAACTTTCAAAATTCCTTCACGACCTTTCACATCAGGTCGGTCAACTACAACCTGTCTGTCAAATCTTCCCGGTCTTAATAAAGCCGGGTCTAGTACATCAGGACGATTGGTTGCTGCGATTATAATAACTCCGCTGTTTTGCTCGAAGCCATCCATCTCAACAAGTAATTGATTTAATGTTTGTTCTCTTTCATCGTGACCACCGCCGAGTCCGGCTCCGCGGTGTCTTCCGACTGCATCAATTTCATCAATAAAAATTATACAAGGTGCATTCTTTTTTCCTTGTTCAAAAAGATCACGAACACGGCTTGCACCCACACCAACGAACATTTCAACGAAATCTGCACCACTGATTGAGAAAAATGGTACGCCAGCTTCACCTGCAACAGCACGAGCAAGTAAAGTTTTGCCTGTTCCCGGAGGTCCGAGCAAAAGTACACCGCGTGGAATTTTTCCACCAAGTTTTTGGAACTTAGTAGGTTCTTTAAGAAATTCGATTATTTCCTGAAGCTCAACTTTTGCTTCATCAGCTCCGGCGACATCGCGAAACGTAACACGCTGACTTGACTGACTGATTAGTTTTGCTTTGCTTTTACCGAATGAAAAAATTCCTCTTGAGCCGCCACCTTGTCCCTGCATTCTTCTCATAATAATTATCCAGATTGCTATTATAAGCAGCCATGGAAGAAATCCGAGAAGAACATTCAACCATTCGCTCGATTGTTTGTCGAATGAATAATTTATTCCCTTTTCTTTCCAGAGTGTTTCTTCTTCTTTGATTATTGGTTCGGGAATGTAAACCGAAATAGCTTTAACTTTAGTTTCAGTTCCGTTAATCTTTACAGAAGTTTCGGATGTTAATTCAGCGCGGAAGAAATAATCATTAATGTCTGATTTAGTTATAGTTGCTTCTTTAATTTTATCAGTATCATTCAGAAGTCTGCGGTATTCAGCAAATGGAATATCAACGTACTGTTCTTGTGTGGTTCTGAAAACCTGCATAACGATTATTGCCGCAACAATAACCGCTCCCCATCCGAATACCATTTTAAGAACTTTTGACCAATCAAAGTTATCATCAGGTTTGTTTGGGCCCGATCCTTTCGGATTTTTAGGTGGCTTTTTATTTTCATTATTATCAGTCATAAAAAATTTTTTAAAATCTATATTCATTAAAAAGTTTAATCTCCATTTTCTTTTAAAACGTAAATTCCACGTAAATTCCGGTATTTCTGAGCAAAGTCCAGACCATAACCGATTACGAATTTATCAGGAATTTTAAAGCCAATATAATCAATTTTCACGTTATATTTCAGGCTTCCGGGCTTCACCAGAAGTGAAACTACTTTCATACTATTCGGACTTTTTTCGGCAAAAAGTTCCGCTATATACTTTATAGATAATCCAGTATCAACAATATCTTCAACAATTATTATATCTCTGTGGTTTACCTCGCAGTTGAGCTCTTTGAGCAGCTTCACATCACCGGAAGAGATTTTTGCATCACCATAACTTGATAGTTTGAAGAAATCAATTTCACAATTGATGGTCAGATATCTAATCAGATCAGACATAAAAAGAAATGAACCGTTTAATACACCAATGAAAACAGGTAAACTTGATTTATAATCTGATGAAATCTGGTGCGCAAGTTCTTTAATCCTGTTTTGAATTTGCTCTTCTGAAAAAAGAAGAATGAATTCATCGCTGCCTATTACTAATTTTTCAGATGCAGTCACTTTACTTTTAAAGTTAGTTTGAAAATCCTCTTTGTTCCGGGTGTAACCTTAAATGTTTCATCAAGACGTAATCCAATTACCCAAACAATTTTTCCTGAATTAGTTAAAACGTACTGATCTTTTTTATCAACTGATGATATTTTTACATCTGATAGAAAGTCGGATAACTTCTTTGTGCCTTTCATTCCAATTGGTTGAAACTTATCTCCCTCTCTCCATCTCCTGATTTCAAATTTCTTTCCCAGTCCATCTCCGGAAATAAATTCTGAAAATTTATTATTAGTGAACTTAATCATTTTCTTGTTTACTTCTTCAATTGAAAACTCTGTGCCATTAAGTTCAATTTTCTCATCTGCGCTTACAAGAAAGACAGTATTATTTTTATCAATAAGATTTTTGCAGATTACTAATTTATCTCTTTCTCTGAGTGCAGATACTTTTTCTTTCAGATGAATTGATTTACCTGATTGCGAATTTATCAGATTCGTCAGATCACAAATATTCGCTGATGAAAGTTCAATTCTGAAATTTCTTTCGATTAGTGATTTTAAAAAAACTCCCACAAAGTTTCTATCACGTTTTGAAAATTTGTTTAAGTTAATAAAGACCTTCCCGTCTTTTTTAATAACAGCATTTCTTTCCAGCTTTTCAATCTCTTTCTCTACTACCAAACTGATCTCTGAAATTATTTTCGATGTTTTACTGATCTTCTCTTCAAGCTGCGGATTCAATCTCTTTTTTAACTCTGGAATAATTTTATTACGCAAAAAATTTCTTTCATAATCAGATTTAAGGTTGCTTTCGTCAATCCGAAAATGAATTTTATTTTGCACCAGATACTTTCTGATTTCATCTGAAGTAAGACTAAGGATCGGTCGAATTATATTTTCTCTTTTTACAGGAATACCTGATAGCCCTTTTAATCCTGCACCTTTAAACAAATTCAAAAGAATGGTTTCAACATTATCACTTGAGTTGTGTGCTGTGGCAATTTTATTGCAGCCAAGTTTCGTTGCAGCTTTTTGTAATTCCTGATAGCGGATTTTTCTCGCGGCTTCCTCGATCGAAAGTTTAGATTTCTTGGCATTAGCTTTTACTTCGTTTGAGACACTTACAAACGGCACATTATTTTCCGAACAAAAATCTTTGCAGAATTTTTCATCGTCATCAGCGGATTTACCCCGAAGCTTATGGTTTAAATGAAACGCTGCTAACTTAATCCTGAATCGCTTTTTAAATTTTAGTAGAAATGAAAGAAGGAAAACTGAATCTGCCCCACCACTCAATGCAACGAGGATTTTATCGCCAAAATCAATGAGATGATTTTCATCAATAAACTTCAGTGCTTTTTGTTCGATGGTTTTTATCATTTATGTAGAGATGAATTGTGTTAACAAACTTATGGAAAAAGGATATTTTAAAGACTCATAGTATTTAAGTCATTCCAGCGAACCAGCAATTGACGGACAGTCCGGAATCTGATCCTATCGATCTTAAAATTCTGGACAAACCAGAATGACAAAACTCTATAAGTAATAATTAATCTTAAAAATTTAGTTTATCTCAATAATCTCATAATCAAGTATTCCGGCAGGTGCGTGTATTTTCACTTTATCTCCAACTTGAGTTCCCAACAATCCTTTCCCTACAGGAGAAGTGATAGAAATTTTTCCTGCCTGAAAATCTGCTTCTTCGGGAGATACAAGCAGGTAATCAAACATTTTTCCGTTTTTCAGGTTTTTAATTTTTACTTTGGATAGAATATGCACTTTGTCCTCTTCAAATTGTGAGGGATCAATCTCTCGTGCACGCGAAAGCATGTCTTCAATCTTTGCAATTTTTAATTCAAACAATCCCTGTTCTTCTTTTGCGGCATCATATTCAGCATTTTCAGAAAGGTCACCGTGAGCACGAGCTTCAGCAATTTTTTCTGCCATTGCTTTTCTGCCGTTGGTTTTCATTTCTAATAGTTCCTTTTCAATCTCGATTATTCTCTCTCTTGTGAGATAAACAAAGTTTCCATCTGCCATTTCTATCCTTTTGATTTGATAAAAAAAATTGCCACCGTCCTGAATATCAGGACAGTGGCAGGGCAAAATTAAGAATTTGAACTTACCTTGTCAAGGCTGGATTATTTGAGAAGTACCTGTCCGACGAAGGTTTATCGGAGGAGGATCATCTTCCTTGTCTCCGCAAAATTTTCCATTTTTCCGTCTTTGCTTTGCAAATCCGAGACAAGCAATTTATAAAAATAAACTCCACTGCTCAGTCCTGTAGCATTAAAATCTATTTTGTGTTTTCCAGCCATAACCTGCTCATTTATCAAAGTTGCAATTTCTTTTCCGAGAACATTAAATACCTTAATTGTAACAAAACCGTTTTGCGGAATGCTGAACTCAATCGTAGTTGATGGATTGAACGGATTCGGGTAATTCTGTTCGAGACCATAGCTAAATGGCTGGCTGATATTTTCAACTTCGGTGATGATGGTATTGTTTTTCAGAATCCAGTTACCGGGATCAAATACAATTGATCCTGGGTTTCCAATAACCTGGAATTGAAAGTTCTGAGTCTGTGCATTGTTAAATAAAGTAACGGTTGTATCTCCTAGAGTAGTATTGATTCTGATCTGCACTGGCATTGTGAAGAAAGAAGGATTGGAATTTACTACCTGGTTTATGTTGAGCGAAATATTATAAACATCACCACCTACGAAGGATTTATTCCAACCAACTGTATAAGTCGGTTCGTTCTCCCCGTAAATCCATTCCTGGAAGAAGTAATCGAGACTCTGACCGTAAACACTCTCAGCAATTGCCTGAAAGTCTTCTGTAGTTGCAACTCCATAAGAAACTGAAGGATGTGCGCTGTATGTTCTTGTAATATCAAAAAATGTTGAATCACCAACAACACCTCTGAGCATATGAAGAACAACACAACCTTTTGAATATGTTCGCGAACCATCAAAAATTTCCCATTCATTTGAAATATCCTGTACCCAGACACTTCCCTGTGCATTTTTTGCGCTGTTCATTTCTGATAATATCTGAGAATTATAAGCTGCTTTACCGCTCTTTGCTTCAACATAAACTGCTTCAGAGTAAGTTGCGAAACCTTCGTTAAGCCAGATGTTATGCCAGTCTGCGCAGGTAATCATATCACCGTACCACTGATGAGCAAGTTCGTGAGAAATAACTCCCGATCCCCAGAAGCCCATAGAAGTACAGGTTTGATGTTCCATAGCTCCACCCCATTCAAATTCTGCATGTCCGTATTTTTCCTGAATAAAAGGATATTCACCATATCGGTTTGCGAATACTGTTATCATCTCATCAGTTTCTTCAACAATGGGTTTTACATAGTTGAAATTTTCAGGATAAATAAAATTCATTATCACCATTGAATCTGATTGACCGTAATGATAATAAGTATCGTACTGAGTATAATTTGAAATAGCAAGTGAAATTAAATAATTAGCGATGCTATAGTGATTTTTCCAGTGATATGTTTTTGTTCCATTCCCATTATCAACAACACTTTCAAGAGTTCCATTTGATACACCAATTAAATTGCTTGCAACAGTCATCCAAACATCAGATGAATCTGCTTTGTCTCCGGGCGTATCTTTCTGAGGCCACCAATACGGACCACTGAATGCTTCACTCAAAGTTGATATAATTGGTGAACCATTATGTGTACTAAAATCAAAACCACCGAAATTAGTCCCGCTTGGTACACCACGGTAAAAAACTTCAAGTGTAAAGGATTCTCCTTCATTGTAAGTTTGATCAAGTGTGATATTGATAAGATTATTTGTATGTGTGAATAATGCAGATAAACCATTGATCAAAACTGAATCTACAATTAAAAAACTTCTCAGATCCAAAAAACAAGAGTTGATAGTTGTTGTATCTGCCTTAACTCCGATTATAATTCTGCCTGTGAGATAATTCGGGCTTGTGGTGATTGTTAAATCGAGACCATAATAAGTGACATCTATTTTAGTATCTCCCGGATAGAGAACTTTTGACATTTGCATTGATCTGGCGTGTCTTTCTCTTTCAGTTTTAATCCAGGGTTTGTATTCATCCTGAGCAATCAGAATGAAAGATGTTAGAAGAACAATTGTAAAAATGTATTTTATCATTTTAATCCTGCTTTTAAAAATTAATATTTCATGTTAAAATAGTGGTTAAACCAATAAATAAACACTGTTTAATTTTTATCTTCAATGAGATGATGAAACAAGAAAAGTTGCTGTTTGACAAACAACTTGAAGGTAGGTATTTTAGCACCGTTTTAATTAATAATAATCATCATTACTTAGGAGTTTAAAATATGATTTACTTTCTATCTCCGAGAAACTTTGCGTTTTTAATCATCAGTATTTTTATTGTTTGCACAAATAATTTAACTGCACAAAATAATTTTGCAAATTTGTGGAGCAATATTTCAGAAACAGGATTAGATGCCATTGGAACACGATATATAATTCCTGAAACCTACCGAACACTTGAATTGGATTTACAAAATTTGTCAACTGCATTAACACAAGTTCCTGAAGAGAAAACTACCAGTGTAAAAAATTCAAGATTTATTTTAAGTCTGCCGCTACCGAATAATTCTTTTGCAACTTTTAAAATTGTTCAATCGCCGGTGATGGCAGAAGAGCTTGCTGTTAAATATCCTGAAATAAAAACTTACCTCGGGCAAGGAATAGATGAAAATTCAGATGCAAGAGTTCGTTTTGATGTTACACCTGCTGGATTTCATGCAATAATTTTTTTATCAAATGGTACAGTTTATATTGATCCTTATTCATTAGGTGAAACAATATACTACATTTCTTATTATAAGAGAGATTACACTCCAACTGAAGAGAGATTAAATCTTGAATGCACTCTTTTAGGAACTGACTCAGAATTTGGCAATCAGATCAAACAATTAGTTGCAGAAAATCCGTTAGTAATGACTGGACCTCAATTAAGAACTTATCGAACAGCGATCGCTGCAACCGGTGAGTACACAAATTTTCATGGAGGTACAGTTCCTCTTGGTTTAGCTGCCGTTGTAACTGCATTAAATCGTGTTACCGGAGTTTATGAAAATGAGGTTGCAGTCAGGATGATATTAATTGCAAATAATGATCTTATCATTTATACTAATCCTTCGACAGATCCTTACACAAATAATGATGGTTTTGCAATGCTTTCACAAAACCAAACTAATCTGGATGCAGTTATTGGATCAGCAAATTATGATATTGGTCATGTTTTCAGTACCGGCGGCGGTGGTGTTGCATACCTGGGAGTTATCTGCCAGGCAGGATATAAAGCACAGGGAGTAACTGGTTTGCCGCAACCAATCGGTGATCCGTTTTATATTGATTACGTTGCCCATGAAATGGGACACCAGTATGGCGGTAATCATTCGTTTAATGGAAACGCAGGTTCCTGCGGTGGTGGAAACAGGAATTCTTCCACTGCGTATGAACCTGGAAGCGGAAGCACGATTATGGCTTATGCAGGAATTTGCGGTAGTCATAATTTACAGAATAACAGCGATGATTACTTTCATAATATAAGTTTTGTAGAAATTGTCAATTATACAACTACTGGCGGTGGAAACTCATGTCCCGTTATTACAAATACTGGAAATGGAGAACCAACAGCATCTGTTCCGGCTGGTGGGTTTACAATTCCAATCAGCACACCATTTATACTGACTGGTTCCGGATCTGATCCTGATAATGATCCATTAACATACTGCTGGGAAGAAATGGATCTCGGACCAGCAGGACATCCAAACTCACCTTCTGGTAATGCACCGATCTTCAGATCGTTTGATCCTGTTACTGTACCTTATAGATATTTTCCAAAACTGTCAAACATTTTAAATAATAATCAAACGATTGGAGAGATTCTGCCAACATACACACGAACATTAACTTTCAGATTGACCGTTAGGGATAATCGTGCTGGCGGAGGTGGTGTTAAATATGCGCAGATGCAGGCAATAAATGTAACAAATACTGCAGGACCTTTTCTTGTAACTCAACCAAACACCGCTGTTACTTGGCAAGGCAATACAAATAATACAATTACCTGGAATGTGGCAAATACAAGTGTTGCACCTGTTAATGTAACACAAGTAAATATTTTGTTATCAACCGATGGTGGAAATAATTTTACGCAAACTCTTGCTGCTAACACCGCAAACGACGGCACCGAAGATATTTTTCTCCCAAATTTTCCAACAACACAGGCAAGAATAAAAGTTGAAGCAGTTGGCAACGTCTTCTTTGATCTTTCAAATGTTAATTTCACTATTACTGATAATATTCCCGTTGAACTTACAGCGTTCTTCGCCATTAAAGTTGAAGATGGAATAATGTTGAAATGGACAACAGCAACTGAAACGAATAATTCCGGATTTATGATTGAAAGAAGTTCAAACAATATTGATTTTTCAGAAATTGCATTTGTTAATGGTAATGGAACATCAACCGAAGTAACTGATTATGAATACAGAGATGCAGTTTTAACTGTGGGTAAATATTTTTACCGACTCAAACAAATTGACTTTGACGGCACTGCTACTTATTCAAATGTAATTGAAACTGAAATTAATGGACCTGCGGTATTCGATCTTTCACAGAACTATCCAAATCCTTTCAATCCATCTACAATGATAAAGTTTTCGTTACCGGTTGATTCTTATGTTCGTATCGAATTGTTTAATACTTTGGGTGAAAAAGTTGATGAACTAACTAACAGAGATTACAGTATCGGTAATCACGAAATTAATTTTGATGCATCAAAACTTTCTAATGGTGTTTATTACTATACAATTAGTGCGAATGGTTTAGATGGAAGTACATTTGTTTCGACGAAGAAGATGGTGCTTATCAAGTAAATAATTGTTTTTAATAGTAAGGGTTCAAAATTTTGAGCCCTTACAACAATTTCAAAAAATCAATCAACTTCCTGAATTCTGCAAATCCTTTTAAAATGGCAGTAGCGACAGACTTTTTCTTCGCGGTTTTCCAATGTTGAAAGATGAAACTTTCCATTTGATATATCTTTTGTAATATTTTTTATCATCTCAAGGCAAATATTAATCATTTCTTCAGAGGAGGAAACATCTTCCTCAACGTTTTCAGTTTTGGATTTTCTTTTTATCCGGACATCCTTCTTCCCAAAATCATTCACATTGAATTTCAGTGAGAATATTTGTGCACCTGCTGGTTCGTAATTATCAAACAATTCGCGTTTTATTAATTCTTTTGCTGCGAAAAGATATAATGGAAGCTGTAATGAAATTCCTGTCGAAAGATCTTCTGAAGTTGGTTTTGTACCACCAAGCTTATAATCAATCACTTTAAAAGTTTTACTCTTTTCATTAATATCTATCCTGTCTATTTTACCACGCAGTTTTATTTCCGCAGCATTAACAGGCTCACTTACTTTTTGATTTTTGACTTCTTCATTTTTAACTTTTCCAAAACTTAGCTCAAAGAATTCAGGAATATATCCTCCATCATTGTTAAGTTCTTCTTCAAGAAATTTGTAAAGAAGCGATTGCGTTCTTCTTCCGTTTAAGCCAAGTAGTTTCTCACGTTCATAAAAAGAAAACTCGGGATTCAGATTTAACTTATCAAATTTTCTATCTGCGATTTTAAATAATAGTTCTTCTGCAGATTTAAATTGTTCTTTGCTGCAATTGTAAAGAACGATACTCTTTTCCTTCAACTTGGTATAAAACTCATAAAGTATTGAGTGAATCAAACTGCCGTATTCAAATGCTTCAAGTTCCTCTTTTGGTTCTTCAACGGTTTCAAGTTTGAGAATATTTTCTACCAGATATTTATAGGGACACTTCGCATAATTTTCAAGCTGAGTTGCTGAGAATTCTCCTTCTGTTACTTTAGAAAGTCTCTTTTTCACATTATTGCTAATTTCAGGTGAAATAAAACCAGCATATTCGAATTCCTGAAATGGATTTTCAATTCTTTTTTTATCCACTTCGATTTTTCTGCTAATGGTCTCGAGATCAACTGCGTACTCGTCCGTTAATCTTAAATTTAATCTTTCGCTATCTGATAGTTTACCGATAAAATCAAGAAGCTCTTCCCTGGAATAGATTTCATCTTTGAAGTTGTTACCTGATATTATTTTTGATTCGAACAAAGAATTAAAATCCTGCAAAAAACTAGATTTGACCAGTTCACGTTTGTCATCAGTTTGAGGAAAGCTGAGATAAAGTTTTTTCTTCCAGGTACATAAAGCCTGATAGAATAAATATCTTTGTTCAACCTGGTGCCGAATTTCCTCACGAACAAAAGACCCCGAGAAAAATATTTCCGGTGTAAATCTTGTCGGAAGATCCCCGTCATTCAAACCACCAATAAATAAATAATCAAAACTTAATCCACGAATTTCATTAAGCGTAGTTATTTGTACACCATAGCCAGGCTTTTCTGAAACGTTATATCTTGTAAATACTGTGCTGGTTCTTATCTGATTAAGAAAAAAATGAACAGGGAAAGCAGTTTTCTCCCCGTACTCAAGTTGAATCATATCCATCACTTCATCAATCAATTTCAAAAAGGAATTAAAAGCAGCAATGTCATTCTCAATAACTTCTGGTGGAGCATTAAGCAGAGAGGAAGGAAAATTGAGATTAAATATCAACGTGAACAAATTTTCCTTGAATTCAGCCGGAGTTATTTTCAACGCAAAGGGTTTTAAACTCTTTTTTATTTTTTCAAGATCTGATAATGCAGATTCGTAGCTATTTATCTTGCTGTCAGATTTGCCCGAATAATTTTCTGATGCGGAAAGTTCGGAGATTTTCAATTTCAATTTACTCAGCCATATTTCATATCCGGAAACAATTTTTAATTCGGTTGAAATTTTCAGAAGGTTTGAAATATCAATGTTCAACCCGGCAAAAAAATCATTGCTCAATGCACGGAATATATTCTTATAAAAAAAATCGTTCTCAAGAATTTCGAGAAAATTGATTACCGCTTTTACAGGTGATGATGTGTTAAGCGAAAATCGGTCAGTAAGATTGAATGGGATTCCGTAAACATTAAACCTGTCCCGAATAATTGCAGAATAATTCCCGATAAGGTTAAATACCACACAAATTTTTTCAGGATCAACTTTATTGATCAATATCAGTTTCTTAATCTCTTTTGCAATAAGTTCAACTTCTTCTTCCCGGTTCACTGCTGATACTTCATTTACTGAATCTTTAAAATTGGATTCCTTCGTATCAAATTTTCTGATGGATAGATTTTCACGTACTATGTTCAAAAACCTGGATTGAGCAGCAGTTGAGAGATCTACTGCTTCTGAAAAACCTTTTGATAAAAGATGATTGTGACAGGAATTCAAATGTGAAAAAACTGCAGGATTAAATTTGTAATAATCCAATATGACAAAAAGTTCTGTCTCATTTACTTCTGAAGCTGCATTTATAATTTCAACTTCCGGAGCCGTGAATTCATCAAATCCATTAACTAAAACATATTTGCATCCGGAGTAAATAAAATTGAATGACTCATCAAATTCTTTTTTGCTTTTAGAGTTCAGAGTAAGATAAACATCACCAGTTTCTTTTATTTTATTTCTCGCGAGCGTTTTCTGGTATTCATCATATACTTCAGCTATATCAATTGCTTTAAGTTTTTCTCTTCCCGATAATTTTTTAGCTTCTTCTTTAAGACGATTGGGTGTTATACCATGCCTTTTATACTCAGCAATCACATTCTTTATTCTTTCAAGTGTACCAAAAGGAATCTGATCTCTGTATTGCGAAAAATAATTTAGATTTACTTTTTTAAAACAATGATTTAAATGAAGAATTGCAACCTGCTCACTTATCTGTACGATGTTACCATCAATTTCTGTAAGAATCTTTTCTGTGAAGGAACCAATAGTTTCAATTTTAAGTCCGAAAAGAGAATTAGCAGGACTTAATGAAACCAAATCCCGTGTAAGATACCGGATTTTTCTTTTAGTTGGAACAATGAATAGTACTTCATCAATTTTTCCTTCACTCAATTTTGAATTGATTAAAAAATCAATATCAATTTTATCTATGTGATGTTTTGCAATAATCATTTACGTTATTTACCCGCTGAAAAAATAAGCTAAAAATCTCTATAACTCACTTTAGACCAACATTTATTCTGTTGATTATAAACAATGGTTGATTATTTTAGAACCATATATTTATTAGAATATGTATCAGTTAATATTTTTAATATTGTTCATAATTCCAACTACTCTCTTGTTTTCACAAGAGATTGGAGAACTTGCACCGCCTAAACCTCCCTTGCATTTCCCAAATAATGCATTAGGATTTGACCTGCTAATTGGTGAAAGCGGATTTGGTTTTGGCGGATTTTATAGAAGACAACTCGGTACAAAAATTACAGTGTTTGGAGATGTTTCCATTTCTGAAGCCAAAGATGAGCGCGAAATCGAATACGTTGATATCTATGGACAAACGTTTACTGTTGGAAAACAAAACCGGGTGTTCCAGATTCCATTTACTTTTGGCGCTCAATATCGTTTCTTTGAAAATGAATTGACAGACAATCTGCGTCCGTATATTAGTGCTGGTGTTGGACCTACGATCGCACTAACAACTCCGTACGCTGAAGAATTTTTTCGAGCGTTTTCTTATACACAAGTTCACTATGCTGCTGGTGGTTATGCCGGATTCGGTGCGAACTTCGGTCTGGATCAAAGCAACCTGATTGGAATAAACGTGAGATATTACTACGCTCAGTTTCTTGACGAAGGTGTTGAAATACTAAAAGGCAGATATAAAAGTTATTTGAGCGGTTTCTTCATCACGATTAATTTCGGATTTATGTATTAAAATTTCTCTGCAATTTAATCCTTCTCTTCATTTCTTCCATTTGATAGTACATCCAATAGTAAAAGTTTCAGGCACCGAAATTTCTTTTCCGGCAAGAAGTTCATCGAGTGCATTTCTCAGATAATGATTTTGTACTTTATCAGGCTTCTGCCAATTATCGTCAATCTTTCCGTGAAAAGCCAGTTTTCTTTGTTTATCAAAAAGAAAAATTTCAGGTGTGTGTGTGGCATCGAATGCTCGTGCAACTGATTGTTCTTCATCCCTCAAATACAAAAAATTAAATTTCTGTTCAGTTGCTCGCTTCTTCATATTTTCAAAACTATCTTCAGGATATCCTTTAGCTTCGTTTGAGTTGATTGCAACAACTTCTACTCCAGGTTCATGGTAATCATCCTGAATTTGTTTGATTCTTCCCTCATAAGCTTGTACATAAGGACAATGGTTGCAGCTAAAAATAATTATCAGCGCTTGTTTATCTGAAAATGATTTTAATGAATAATTTTTTCCATCAACTCCTGTTAAATTAAAATCGGGCGCCGGTGATCCAATCTTAAGAGTATTTGTCGCCATTGAAAAAACTCCTTCTACTTTTAGTAAATAACAAAGCTAATAATTAAATTAAAATCGTTATGAAAAAATCTCTTTTCAGAATCAATAATATTTCATTTTTATTTGTACTCATTCAAATTCTATTTTCAGGAAACATTATGGCACAGGAAAAACAACTCGCCTGGGATCTTTATCATTCGTACGAAAATTTCAATGAAAAAAGTTTAACAACACGACGATTTAAACATTCTGATATTGTTCCATTAATCGAACGACTGAAAAATAAAAATATTTTTAAAGTTGATAAAGCAGGCAAATCAATTGAAGGAAGAGATATTTACCTGATTTCACTTGGAACCGGTAAAACCAAAGTTTTTCTCTGGTCACAAATGCACGGCGATGAACCAACAGCAACAGCAGCATTATTTGATATTTTTAATTTTTTTTCAGATGATAATTCATTTGCTGATTTCAAAAAATATTTACTCGCCAATCTCAGCATTTATTTTATTCCAATGTTAAATCCGGATGGTGCTGAAAAGTTCCAGAGAAGAAATATTATTGAAATTGATCTCAATCGTGATGTAATCAGGCAGCAAACAAATGAAATGAAAATATTAAAAACAGTGTTCGATAGTATTAAACCGGGTTTTGGATTCAACCTGCATGATCAGGGAAGAGATTATTCTGCCGGAAATTCTTTTAATCCTGCATCAATATCATTTCTTGCACCTTCACCGGATTATGAAAAGAGTTTGACCGAGCCAAGATTAAAAGCAATGAAACTTATTGGTAATCTCTTTAACATTTTAAATGAATTTATTCCCGGTCATATTGCAAAATACCCGGATGATTTCGAGCCGAGAGCAGTCGGAGATAATTTTACTAAATGGGGAACAAGTGTTGTACTTCTTGAAAGTGGTGGTTGGCGAGGAGATCGCGAGAAACAATTTCTACGGAAAATTAATTACATAATAATTTTATCTGCTCTTAACAGCATTGCAAGCCATATTTATGAAACAACTGAATTAGATGTTTATGAGACAATTCCACAAAACGAAAAGTTTATGATGGATGTTATTCTCAGAAACCTTCTGGTTAAAAAAGATGAAATTGAATACACCATTGACATAGGAATAAACTTCGAAGAAATAAATATTAATGGAGCAAAAGATTTTTATCTTGAAGCAGAGATTGCTGATATCGGAGATCTCTCTGTATTTCGCGGTTACGATGAGTTTGATTTTTCAGGTTATTCCGTTGAAACAGGAAAAACAAAAGTTGATATTTTTCATTCACAGAATGAACTTGCAAAAATAGATCCAACTCAACTCTACCAGGAAGGATACACAAACATAGTTTTAAAGAATGAGAATTTTCATGGAGAATATTCGCACTTCCCTTTCAATATTTTTTTGAGTGAACAGAATATTCCAGAGGTTTCAATCAAAACAGAAGAACCTGCGAATTTCATTATTAAAAAGGAAGGTGAAGTCAGATATGCAATTGTGAATGGATTCGTAGTTGACATTCAAAAATTAGAAAAATGGAATGGCAATTCGATTATTTATGAAAAGTAACAGGCTGTTTTAATATGCGTTCGAAATATTTAAGAGATCGTTTTAATACAAGCAAGGAAGAACTTCAAAAACTCGGCAATGAGTTCACAAATGAAGCCCTGCCATTATTAGATAAACTTTACAATTTAACTTATTGGATTTTGCAGGATAAAAAATCAACAAAGAAAATAATTCAGCAGGTATTCAAAGAGGCTATCGAAGACTGCGATATAACAAAGAATGAAGCCGACTGGCAAAGCTGGATTGAAAGAATCTGGATGCGTGAGATTATTGAATTTTATGAGGGGAAAGAAAATGATAAAAATACTGATTTTAGTTTTATAGAAAATTTCCAAATGGAAATAAGCAGCTCATCAACATTTTTAACCGGTGAAACAATGACAAAAAAAATAGTTGATTCTCTGCAAATGCTTCCTTCCATTCTGCGAATTCCATTAATGATGAGAGAATCAGCTCAATTTAATTATGAAAAAATTTCTGATTTAGTAGATATTCCTATCGGTGTTGCTGCAACACGGATCTTTCGAGCAAGAAAATTGTTGTTTATGTATTTACTTGATAAATCAAATCTTGATAAGATAGAACATCTTGGTATGACGGATGATCCTTCAAAACTAATTTTCAAATACAGAGACTGTTCCTGCCAAATTGATAATGAGTTACCGGAAGTTCAACATTCGACTTTCTTTCTATCGTTACAGAATGATCAAAGATTAATGGCTGAATTCTCAATTCAAAAAGAGGTAAAGAATCTTTTGGCAAATCTTATTGAAAAAAAATCGGATGTAGAAGCTATTAAAGCTAAAATCAATAAACGGGCAAGAAAAAGATTTAGTTACAGATAATTAACAGATTCAGTGATAAAAAGCTCCTGTCTCAATACTCATAATCTTCATTTTTTGAAGTAAAACAAACAATCATCTTCTCGCCAATAATTCCAGTGACTGCAAAATTTGACTATCGGGCAGTATAAGTTTAAATTAGAAGCCTGAATAAAATAAGAGTTGATTATGGCTAGGATTAAAAACATAGAAGCGTTTTGTAATTCGTGCGGTTCGATTCAAAAAATGGAAATTACGAGCAGTGTAACCGGCGAAGAATCAGAATATAAAAAATGGGCGAAATGTAAATCTTGTAAACAGGTAATGGTGGTAGATATCAGTGATATTTTGAAGAGTGCCAATACTTCTCTCGAAGGGATTGAGAATGAAGATTGTAAAAAATATTCGCCATTGAGCACATTTGAAGTAGGCGAGACAATCTACCACGAAAATTGGGATGATTTCGGCAGAGTTCTTTCAAAAGAGATTCTGTCAAATGGAAAAAGTTCAATATCTGTTGAATTTCAAAAATCGGGTTTAAAAAAATTAATTGAATCACTAAATAACCAAGAAGCGAGGTGAAATAATTTGGTTGGCATTTCTATTGGAGAAAATGAATCCATTGATAAAGCTCTCAGACGATTTAAAAAGAAATACGAAAGGTCAGGAATTCTGAAAGAATATAAAAAGCGTACATTTTTTGTAAAGCCGTCTGTTAAGAAACGAATGGAAAAAATCAAAGCTGCCCGTCGCTTCCAGCGATCCGATGAATATTGATTTGTTAACCCCTCACAGCGAGGGGTTTTTTATTACTACTTAAGATGTAATACCGGTTCTATTATAGTCGGTTCTTTTCCTTTTGAATAATATTTTTTCAGATGCCTGACCACTGCTTCATAAGCTTCATCGATTGAATCACACATGGAGAATAAGCTTAAATCTGAATTACTTATCATCCCCATTTCTACAAGTGCATCAAAATTAATTATTTTGCTCCAGTACTTTCTATCATAGATAATAACAGCAAGTTTCTTTCTGACTTTTGCAGTCTGAACTAAAGTCAATATCTCAAATAGTTCATCCATCGTTCCAAATCCACCCGGAAAAACAACAAGTGCTTTTGATAAATATGCAAACCAGAATTTCCTCATAAAGAAATAATGGAATTCAAAACTCAAATCAGGTGTAACATAATTGTTGACGAATTGTTCGAACGGGATACTGATATTCAACCCAATAGAATACCCTCCTGCTTTCTTTGCACCTTTATTAGCTGCTTCCATTATTCCGGGCCCGCCACCAGTACACACAATGAACCTGTTTGCTGTAGTTTCAAGATTCAATGACCATTCAGTTAATCTTCTTGAAAGTTCAACAGCATCTTCATAATATCTCGACATATCAAGATAAAGTTGCGCTTCACGTAACTGTTTTGCAAAATTTTCAATTTGTTTTGGGTTAGTATTTTTTATTCTATTGTAATCTTTCAAAGCATTTCTACGGGATTTAAGTCGTGCCGATCCATAGAACACAATGGTATCCATTATTTTATATTTTTTAAATTTACTTTTTGGCTGGAGATACTCTGCAAGAATTCTTATTGATCTTCCATCTGAAGAGTTCAGGAATTCATTATCCTGATAGGCTTTAACTGTTTTTTCCATTTTACCTTTTGATATAAAATTATTTGTGAGAAGTTGAATGTTTGTGAACAGAACTATTTATTTGGAGGCAATAATTATTTCCATTTTTAATATGTGAAATATAAACATATTGTTAATTATTCAAATTTAAATTATTGAATTATTGCAGTCGGGTTTTAATGAAATCATTATTGAAGTTACTTTTCTTTGTTTTGTTCTGTTACAATTTATTTGCAGAAACACCTGAAAAAATATTTGAGCATTTGAATAAAATGATTCTGGATGTACCTAAGAGTACAAAAATGGCTGTAATGATTTACAATCCCTTGACTCAGGATACATTATTCAGCATTAATCATACGACAAGTATGATCCCCGCTTCGAATACTAAATTATTTACAACTGCAACAGCATTGGAATTAATGGGCGGAGACTATCTGATATCCACAAAACTATTTGCTGATGATAAAGATTTTTCAGATGGCAGATTAGATGGAAATATTTATTTAAAAGGATTTGGCAATCCCACATTTACAACTGAAGATCTTGAAGAATTGGTAAGTAAACTCTATCAGTCAGGTCTTAGAAAAATCACAGGAAATATTTATGGAGATGATACTTTTTTTGATAATGTTTATTCAAGAGATGATTGGATCAGCGAAGAAAAAGCGAATGTTACGTTGCCTCCGATTTCCGCTCTGATAATCGACAGGAATAGAACGATAGTCTCAAAAAAGCGAAAAGGACGATACAGGAATTACTTTGTCAATGTGCAGGATCCTCCTTTGTTTGCAGCAAAAAAGCTAAAAGAAAAATTAGTTGAGTTTGGAATTGAGTCTGATGGAAAAACACTTTCTGGACAAACTCCGGGCAATGCAATTCCACTATTGGAATCATCAATTGAATTGCGAAAACTAATTCAAGAAATAAATAAACACAGTGATAACTTTTATGCTGAATGCTTATTTAAAACTGTTGGATCGGTTTTTAGCGGTCGTCAGGGAAATTCATTCTATTCAACACAGGCAATTCTTAACTTCATTGAGGACAATAGTATTTACTCAACGGGTACAAAATTAGTTGACGGTTCCGGTATATCCAGATTTGATCAGGTAACTGCAGGTGCAATAGTTGGATTGCTTGAAAAAGTCTATTTCAATATTGATCAGTATGATGATTTTTTTAACTCACTCAGTATTGCAGGAGTTGATGGTACATTACATAGACGCATGATTAGTACTTTAGCCGAAAATAATTTTAGGGGGAAAACCGGAACTTTAAATGGAGTTTCATCTCTCGCCGGCTACATCAGAACTAGTAATGACGATGACTTAATTGTTTGTATTATGTTTGAATTTAAAGAGGGTGGTGCAAATAAACACAAGAATATTCAAGACAAAATTGTGGAATATCTGGCTGAGTTAAAAAATTAGAGCCCCGAAAAGATTTTTTCAGGGCTCGTTAAAAAAAGTTAATATTTATTCTTGTACTGGAGATTGCTGAGGAAGTGAAGGAGTTTGCGGTATATTCTGTCTGCCTGATTCCTGAATAATACTTCTTTGTTCCTGTGTTACTTTTCCGGGTAAGAAGAACAAATTAGCAACTAAAGCAAGAGCTGCTACAATTCCACCCAGCCACCATGTTGCTCTGCTTAGAAAATCCGCTGTCCTTCTTGTACCAAACATAGAGCCCATATTACTTGCACCACCAAATGTTCCTGCCAATCCACCACCTTTACTCGACTGCATTAATACAACTATTATTAAAAGCACGGCTGCTATTGATGCAATTAAAACCAGAATACTATACATAATTTTTCCTTTTTTCTGTTTTCTTAAATCTTTCAATTTGAGTTATTGTAGCGGGGGAGGGATTCGAACCCCCGACACGTGGATTATGATTCCACTGCTCTAACCGACTGAGCTACCCCGCCAATTCGTTTTATATACCAGAATTGGGAGGCAAATATAGCCACATTCACCTACATTTTCAAAGAATAATTGTTTGGAAAGCTATAAAATAAATGGTTGAATAACTACACTTCTTTTTCGATGCAATCCCATAAGATGTCAAGCAATTTGTTTAAGCCCTCACCAGTAACTGCTGAAAAGATTAATGGTTTTTCTTTTATCCCTTTAAATTTGAAAGCTGATAATTTTTTCTTTGTTCCGGTTTCGATTAAATCAGCTTTTGATAGTGATACCAACATTTTTTTTTGAACTAATTTTGAACTGTAGTTTTTTAATTCATTCAATAATATTTTAAAATCAGATTGTAAATCATCTGATGAACAATCAATTAAAAAAAGTATAACTTTTGTCCTCTCAATATGTCTTAAAAATTGATAGCCAAGTCCTTTTCCATGAGATGCCCCTTCAATTATTCCTGGAATATCTGCGACAGTAAAGCTGTGAAAATCTTTGTACTTAACGATTCCAAGATTTGGTTCGAGAGTAGTAAATGGATAGTCTGCGATCTTTGGTCTTGCTGCTGATATCTTCGATATTAAGGTTGACTTTCCAGCGTTTGGAAATCCTACAAGACCAACATCTGCAATTAATTTTAATTCCAGAATTACTTTTTTGTACTCACCTGATTTTCCATCTTCAGCAAAGCGTGGAGTTTGGTTAGTTGATGTTGCAAATTTACTATTCCCTCTTCCGCCTTTCCCACCGTTTGCAATAACAAATTCGTTGCCTTCTTTATCTAAATCAACAATGAGTTCATTAGTTTCGGAATCTTTTATGATCGTTCCAACCGGCACTTTAACAATTATATCTCTGCCATTCTTTCCATCTTTTAAAGAATTGCCACCGTTTTCTCCATTGCCTGCGATATATTTTTTTTTATACTTGAAATCCAGAAGTGTATGAAGATTACTGCTTGCGATAAATATAACACTGCCACCGTTTCCACCATCACCACCTGATGGTCCTCCCTTGGGAACATATTTTTCACGTCGGAATGTAACTGCACCATCACCTCCTTTTCCGGAAGTAATTTCGATGAGAGCAAAATCAATAAACATCAGGCTTGCCTGAAGTAATTAGAAACCGCGTTTGTGAATGTAATTGCTTCTTTTGAATAAGGGCTTATTTTGTACGAGGTGAATACTGCTTTTAATATTTCGGATGCCTCTTTATAAGAGTGGCAATCCATTACCCTCTCAACAGTGTTTGTAAAATCTTCCTCATCATTTGCAAAAATATAAGAAACGATTTTTTTAATTTCTTTCTTTCTCAAATAACTAAAGAGATCTTTAGGTCTAACGTTTCTTGGATGAACCACAGTTTTTTCATTCTTCTCCTGAACTGATAAAACGTTAGTCTTTTCTTCTATTTTTTGTTCTACTTCAGCGTAATCATTTTTTATTTGAGCTTTTTCTTCAAAATTCTCCGGTACTTTTTCCGAGAAGACAACTTCATCCATACTGTTCAAGTAGTCATCAAAGTTTTCGTTTTGCTCAGCTTGTGTTTCATTTAAGTTACTTTTTTCAAAATCTATTTCAGAGTTTTCAAATTCTGATGTTTCCTCAAACATTTTCCCTTTTTGCGGCAGTGTTAAATCCAGATTGTCCAAACCCTCAAATATATTCAGCAGGTCATTTTCAAGTGATTCAATTTTATTTTCAACAACTTCTGATTTAATATCTTCATCAACTTTATTGAATTTAATTTCAACGTCTTCAATTTCATCGATTTCAGATGTATCAGATATTTTTTCTGAATACATATCTTCTATCATTTCCTGAACTATTTCTTTTTCGATTGAGGTATTTGTTTGATCGGCTTCTATTTCAGAATCACTTATCTCAGTTTCTTCTAACTCTTCAATTTCATTTTTTATGGTATCTTCGCTTTCAATATCATTTGAAGACTTAGTTTCTGTAATTGCTTCAACTAGTTCATCAAGTTCCTTATCTGTATTTAAAATATCCTCTAATGGCGGGACGGAATTAACGGGTTCTATACTTTCATTATACGATAATGATTCTTCTGCTAAATAACTTTCAGATTCAGGAATATTAACTTCTATATTATCATCATCCACAGAATCAGTATCAGTGAAAGAAACAATTTCTTTCTCTTCTTCAACAACTATTTTTTCTTCAGTTTGACTTTTGGGCTTATTTAATACTACTTCGGAATTTTTTGACTCTTCACTGTACAAAGAAAGTAATGCTTCTTCCTCCTCCGGACTTAAAAATGTTTCCAAATCTGATTTTTGCATTTCATCTTTTTCAAGAGTGTTGTCTTTCTCTTGCTCAGATTTGACATCTTCAGCATCAATCTTGTTTATCATCTCATCGGTTTTAATTTCAGTCTCAAACATTGATGAGTCTTCTTGCTTAAATTGGGCATCGGACGTGAATAAGATTCTTTCTATTTCAACTCTGTCAAAGCGTCGTTTAACATCATTTGGAATAACTTTTCTAAGTCTAACTAATAAGTTCAAAAGATTTTTTTCTTTACAAAATATTTCTACGGATGTTAACGGGAGAAGATTTTTATCAACACCGCCTATGTTAAAGAAATCTCCAATCGATATGAATGAATTAGTGACTAATTGTCGTTGATTTGAGTTTATAAGTTCATTATCAATTTTATCCAGAATTATTTCAAATTCTGTGGATGAAATCTGCATTAAGTTTCTTTTACTAATATAACCAGTCAGTACTTTCTTAAAATATTCATAGTAGTATAAATAATTAAGCATCATTTTCATTTCTTCGGCAGAGATTACCGGCTGCTCATTAAATATTAATTTTGTAAGAGACCAACGGGGTCGAACGAGATAATTTATATTAAAAGAAACTGCCTGGAAGATTAATTTTTTAGAATCATCAATAGAGATTTTTTTCTGTTTTTTAATTTCGCTGGAAATTTTTTGGAAGTGATCTGATATCTCTTTCCCAGTATAATCAAAATAAGATTGCTGAAGTAATTTCTGCCGATCAGAATAAATCATATATTCCAACTCAGCGGAAATGTATTGAACAATAGCGGGGTGAATTCCGGTTGCAATTATTTTATCCAGAGTAAAAGTGTTTCCAAGACTTCTTACCTGGTTAAACGAAAAATCACCAATAAATTTTATTTCTTTTTCAAACATCACATTTCTCTCTAAATTTCAAGTCTCAAATTAAGAAACCACAATACGATAGGCAAATTTTATCCCAATATTTCCCAAAATTCAGGCCTATAAAAAATCCCGCTTTTGGGCAGGATTCTTTAGAATATTATTTGATGGTTCGGTTAATTTATACCACTTCCTCTTTAGATTTTACTTTAGACATGATATACTCTCTGTTCAACCTTGCAATATTCCTGACAGAAATTCCTTTTGGACATTCAGCTTCACAAGCATAAGTATTTGTACAACTACCAAATCCTACTTCATCCATTACTTTTACCATTTTCTCCACACGTTGATAACGTTCTGGTTGACCTTGCGGAAGCAACGCGTATTGAGAAATTTTAGCTGATACAAATAACATTGCAGAAGCGTTTTTACATGCGGCAACACAGGCACCACAACCAATGCAAGCTGCGGCGTCCATTGCTAAGCTAGAAATTTCTTTCGAGATTGGTATTGCATTAGCATCGGGTACACCGCCAGTATTAATAGAGACGAAACCACCTGCCTGAAGTATTTTATCAAAACCAGAGCGGTCAACCATCAAATCTTTAATTACGGGAAATGCTTTTGCTCTGAAAGGTTCCACCCAAATGATATCTCCATCTTTGAAATTTCTCATATGTAACTGACAAGTTGCAATTTTCGCAAGCGGTCCGTGTGGTCTTCCATTGATTACCAATCCGCAAGTTCCACAAATACCTTCACGGCAATCGCTTTCAAAGTGAACGGCTTCTTCTCCCTTCAGCTCAAGAGTATTATTCAACTCGTCAAGCATTTCCAGGAAGGATGCATCAGGAGAAACACTAATTTTATAGTCAATAAAGCTGCCTGCCGAGTTAAAATTTTTTTGTCTCCAGATTTTAAGTGTTAGATTAATATTTTTTGCTTCCATTATTTGTAACTCCTTACTGCAGGTTTCACATATTCAAATTCAAGGGGTTCTTTGTGAAGATTCCATTTATTTTCTCCGTTAAATTCCCAGGCTGAAACATGAGAATAATTTGCATCATCACGTTTTGCTTCTCCATCTTCAAATTGATATTCAACTCTGAAATGTCCGCCACAAGATTCATTTCTGTTCAGTGCATCAATTGCCATCAATTCACCTAATTCAAAATAATCTACTAATCTGCCTGCACGTTCAAGTGTTTGATTAACATCGTCACCACTTCCCGGAATTGTTACATTCTTCCAGAACTCATCTTTCAAATTTCTTATTTCATTCACAGCTTCTTTTAAGCCTTTTTCATTGCGAGCCATTCCAACTTTATTCCACATAATTCTTCCAAGCTGCTTATGAATGTCATCAACCGTTCGTTTTCCTTTTACCGAAAGCAGTTTGTTGGTAATTCCTTTAACTTCGTCAGCAGCTTTTTCAAATTCAGGATGATCTGTTTTAACTAATGTAGGTTTTTCTCCTCCCAGATAATTTCCCATTGTGTAAGGAATTACAAAATAACCATCAGCTAAACCTTGCATCAGAGCTGATGCTCCAAGTCTGTTCGCACCATGATCAGAGAAATTAGCTTCACCAAGAACAAACAATCCCGGAATCGTACTCATCAGATTATAGTCAACCCACAATCCACCCATTGTGTAATGAGGTGCGGGGTAAATCATCATAGGAACATTGTAAGGATTTTCACCTGTTATTGTTTCATAAATTTCAAAGAGATTTCCATATCGTTCTTCTATAACATGTTTTCCAAGTCGTTTCATTGCGTCCTTAAAATCAAGGTAAACAGCTTCACCACCTTTTATCCCACGACCTTCATCACAAACTTCTTTTGCAGCACGAGAAGAAATATCTCTTGGAGAAAGATTGCCGAATGAAGGATATTTTCTTTCAAGATAATAATCTCTTTCATCTTCCGGAATATCATTTGGATTTCGTGTATCCTGCTTTTTCTTAGAAACCCATACTCTGCCATCATTTCTTAACGATTCACTCATCAGAGTTAATTTTGATTGTGAATCACCGTGAAGCGGTAAACAAGTTGGATGTATCTGAGTAAAACAAGGATTGGCAAAAAATGCGCCTCGTTTATGAGCTCGCCAGATTGCCGTCACATTACAATTCATTGCATTGGTGGATAAGAAAAAAACATTCGAGTAACCACCTGTAGCAAGACAAACTGCATGAGCAGAGTATTTTTCAAATTCACCTGTTAACAGATTTCTGCAAACAATTCCTTTAGCAGCGCCATCAATAACGACTAAATCAAGCATTTCGCGACGAGTAAAAAGTTTAACATTTCCCTCTCCTACTTGCCTGTTGAGTGCACTAACTGCACCAAGCAGAAGCTGCTGACCTGTTTGTCCCCTTGCATAAAATGTTCTCGATACCTGTGCCCCTCCGAAAGATCTGTTATCAAGCAAACCACCATATTCTCTTGCAAATGGAACTCCCTGAGCTACACATTGATCTATGATATTGCCACTCACTTCTGCCAGTCGATGAACATTGGCTTCACGAGCACGAAAATCGCCTCCTTTTACAGTATCATAAAAAAGCCTGTATGTTGAATCTCCATCATTCTGATAATTTTTGGAAGCATTTATTCCACCCTGAGCAGCAATACTGTGTGCTCTTCTTGCGCTGTCATGAAAAGTAAAAGCCAGAACATTATATCCAAGTTCACCAAGTGAAGCTGCAGCCGAAGCACCAGCGAGACCTGTTCCAACTACAATAATTGTGTACTTTCTTTTATTAGCAGGATTCACAAGTTTCATATTGAATTTGTGGTTAGTCCATTTTTCAGAAATATTTCCAGTAGGAATTTTAGAATCAAGTTTTGTCATTAGTTACCTCCGTAAAAGAAAAAGAAATAAACTGGCATCGAAGCAAATCCGATAGACATAATTACAGCGTATATAGTTCCAATTTTTTGAATTAGAGGAAAATATGTTTTGTGGTTCCATCCAAAAGTTTGAAATGCACTTTGGAAACCATGATTAAGATGGATACCAAGCAGAATCATAGCAATTATATAAAGAATTACATACCACCATATTCCGAAAAAATAAACAACAATATCAAAATACTGATGAATATCTGCCAGCCCCATTGGATCGTAAACATTAAACCTCCAAAAGAAAGTTCCAAGATGTGAGATCAGAAAAATGAAAATAATTGAACCGGATAAAAACATTGTCCGTGAATAAACATTACTATTTTCTGATGAACCATTCACTTTATAATTAATACCGCGGGCTCTCTTATTCTCAATCCACAATTTAGTGCCATTAAAAATATGTAATACAAATGCCGTCAGAAGTACAACCTCAATTACCCGGATAAGAGGTTTAATAACATCAAGAGTAGCTACGTACCCATTGAAAGCATTTGCACCAAAAAACAACGTAATGTTTCCAATCAGATGGACGATAAGAAAAATTATCAGAAAGCTACCAGTCACAGCCATAATTAACTTCTTACCAATTGAGGAATTAAGAAAGATAGTAACTGAACTCATGCACAGACTCCTTCTTCATCCATTATTAAATGAATTTAAAATTGAAGAAATAAAAAAAATTATTTGGTTCATATAATCACGGAGAGATAATGTTATAATTAGTCAATAATTTTTAGATATGTAGTTTCTAAAAGATGAAATTTCTTAAACAAAATTATCACTAACATCCAATAAAATCAATTTTATGCTTTAATTATTGTTTGAATAGAAAAAATCGCTTGATTATTATGCTTATTAAGATTAAGTTTAGATAAGAATTAATAAAATTTGATACCTTCATTCATCCACTAACTCTGGATCAATCAATGCTAAAATATCTATTTACTATTTGGTTCAACTTCACAATGGCTTTTTTATTTTTTACTCACTCTATCGTTGCTCAGGACGAGAGTTTGCAAGATTCTAAGACATTATTTTTCCAAAATTATCTTTTAAAATATGGGGTTGATTTCAGCACGTCTTTCATCGGTGATTATTTTTCGAATCTTTCCGGAGGAATTCAAAAAGAAGATTCATTTATCAATAACATTCTGGTTAGTACTGGAATCGATATGAATAAGTTGGCTGGTGCTGATGGTCTATCTCTCAATCTCTCTGGTTTAGGAATACAAGGCGGGACTTTCATGCAAAATACTGGTGCTATGCAAGGTATAAGCAATATAGCTGGTGTGAATCATTGGAAACTTTACGAGGCATGGATTGAACAGAATTTTCTAAACGAAGATCTTTCTATCCTTATCGGTTTGTATGATCTTAACTCAGAATTTGATGTCAGAGAATCTTCCGGGATATTCATCAATCCATCTTTTGGGATTGGATTTGATTTTGCACAGAGCGGAGAAAATGGTCCGTCTATATTCCCCTATGCATCGTTAGCATTAAGAATTAATTACAACCTATCTGAATCTTTTAAAATATTAACAGCCGTATTCGATGGTGTTCCAGGAAGTTTGGATGATGAGAAAGGATTTCAGGTGCAATGGAATAAAGATGAAGGTGCGATGTTATCTACGGAATTAATATTCTTTCCTTCGACAAGAGAGTTTGGACAAAACTATTCTAAATATCTGATCGGTTTATGGTACTATACATCTGATTTTGAAAATTTATCAAACAACAAAAATGAAAAAGGTAATTTTGGAATCTATGTTAGCGGTGAACAATTTGTTTACGCTGAGAACTTATCACAGACGCAAGGACTTGCTCTATTCGGAAGATTCGGAATAGCAAACGGCAAATTTAATCAATCAGATTTTTCGATTCTAGGAGGGATTAATTACACAGGATTAATTCCTGAGCGGGATGCAGATGTATTCGGTTTAGCTTTTACAACAATACATTTAGCAGAAGAGTATAAAGAAATTACGAGGGTAGAGAAAATATTTGAAACTATCCTTGAATTAACCTATAGTTTCAAGTTGCTCGACTGGTTAACACTACAGCCTGATCTGCAGTATGTCATTAATCCGATTTTTGCACAAGAATCAAGTTACGCTTTTACTGCAGGGTTAAGAACGGGAGTAGCATTCTGATCAATTATGGAAGATTAAATAAATATGAATCGCTATTGAAAACGAATCATTAATCTAAACCAATCTATTAAAGACAAATTATCTTTGGAGGTTTTTTTGAAGAAATTTTACTTATTACTTTTTATTTTAATTTCCAGTAACTGTATTTACTCTCAGGATAGTACCGAACAATCAAAAAAAATAAAATTTGGTGGTTACGGTGAGATACTTTACAGACACTTCGATTACGGTCCGAATCAAAAAGCTTCAACAACCGGCTCACTCGCTGACAGTCGGGCTGAAGTTGATATACCAAGATTTGCACTTTCATTAGTAAGTTATTTCACAGATGATATCTATCTTGAAACCGAAGTTGAGTTCGAACATCTTGGGACAGGATCAGCACTCGAACTAGAATACGAAGAATTTGGTGAATATGAATTTGAATCTGAAAAAGGAGGAGAAATCCTTCTGGAAGAATTACACATCACAAAAATTTTTCTTGATGAATTGAAACTACGTGTAGGAAGGTTTTACGTTCCTGTTGGTTTACTAAACAAAGCTCATCGCCCAACTGATTATTTCACCTCAATACGACCTGAATCAGAATCACAAATCATACCCGTTGTTTGGAGCGAAACAGGTATAGAAGTTTTTGGAAAGTTATTCGGTTCACTTAACTATAGAGCACAAGTGATTAATGGTTTAGAATCAACCGGATTCTCGTCAGAAAAATGGATAGTAGAAGGTCATCAAAAAAAATTTGAATTTATTAAAGCAACTAATCTCGCTATTGCAATAAGATTGGATTATTCTGGAATTGAAAATTTGCTTTTTGGTGTAAGCGGTTATTATGGAAATACTTCGGGTAACAGACCAAAACCTGAAGATATGCAAAATGTCAACGGAAATGTTGGGATTTTAGATTTTCATGCAGCTTATAATAGTAATGATTTTATAGCGCGGGGATTATTTTTATTCGGACATCTTACTAACTCAGATATTATAAGCCAGAGAAATTCAAGTATATCTAGAAATATTCAATCACCAAGAACTCCCGTAGCTGAATCAGCTATGAGTTACTACATTGAAGCAGGTTATAACATTCTAAGATTTTTTGATACTAATACACCCCTGAAACTTTTCCCATTCGGACGATACGAATACTATAACTCAATGGAACAGGTGACAGGAAGTGTATTCGCAGATCCGCGATTTAAAAGAAACCTTATCACTTTTGGAATAAATTTTTTCGTTCTGCCAAACCTTGTACTCAAAGCTGATTACTCAATGCGCAAAGTAGGGGGTTTCGATTCTATCTATAATGATGAAAACACTTTTGGACTTTCAATCGGTTTTTACGATTCGTTCGTAGAATTTTAATAATCAAACTAAGGAGAATATTAAATGTCTAAAAAACTTCTGTCTTTACTAATATCAACAATCCTTCTTGTTAACTGGGGATGTTCAGATGATGAACCAGTTACTCCGGGACAAAACGATTACACTCAAATCATAACAAATTATGCTGACGAAGTTGTTGTTGCAACTTACCATAAGCTGGAAGAAAAAACAGGTGAGCTAAAAACTGCTGTTGATTTATTTGTACAAACTTCTAACCAGGCAAATTTAGATGCAGTATGTACCGCGTGGAGAGATGCGAGAGAATCGTGGGAAATGAGTGAGGGATTTTTATTTGGTCCTGTCGCTTTTTTAAGTCTCGATCCATCGATGGATAGCTGGCCTTTAGATCAGGCACAATTGCAGGCAGTTCTGTCAAGTCAGTTTGATTTAACTCCAGAGTTCATTCGTAACGGTCTTGGGTATTCTCTCAGGGGATTTCATACAATCGAGTTTTTAATATTCATTGATGGGAATCCAAAAAATGCAGCCAATATGACTCAACGTGAAAAGGAATATTTGAGTTCAGTAACTCAAGTTTTACTTGAAGATACAGAAACTCTCCATAACGAATGGCACAATGGATTCAGAAATGAATTTGTTAAAGCCGGTTCATCAGGCAGCAGATATGCATCGCAATTTCAGGCAGTTCAGGAAATAATTGAAGGAATCATTGTTATTGCTGATGAAGTTGGTAATGGCAAGATTGGAACTCCGTATCATACAAAAGATGTTCAAAGTGTTGAATCTCAATTCAGTTGGAATTCCTTAACAGACTTTAAGAATAATATAATAAGCATCGAGAATTCTTACCTTGGAAGAAATCCATCCGGTATTGATGGAGTTGGTTTGGATGATTTTATCCGGAACATAAATCAGAATCTTGATACAAGAGTAAGACAGGAAATAACAGATGCTTACAACGCAATTGATGCAATACCTGCACCGTTCAGAAATAATCTATATGCTGATGCTGAAATAACTGCTGCCATCAACGCATGTAATACTTTGATGAACACTTTTCTGGAAGACGTAAAACCATTAATCACTAACTAATATTCAAATTATGCTATACAGAATTATAATTTTATTGTTCTCAGGATTACTGCTATCTATGCTAACTTCCTGTTCTGAAGATATAAACAATCCTGATCCACCATCACCTGTTGACCCCGCTGAAAAATATTCAGGAGGCGGAACAACAACTTTTATATTCAGCAGTCAGGCTTTCTCAAACCCTGCCGCTAATTTAGTAAACACATCACTTTCTAAACATTTAGTTGGTGATTTAAATTTTGAACAATCATTTGTAAAAGCACCCGCACCACTTAACAGTGGGCTTGGTCCTTTTTTTAATAATGTTTCATGCTTTAATTGTCATATTGCAGATGGAAGAGGCAGACCTCCACTTGGCAATGAAGCACTTGAAACGATGCTGATAAGAATTAGTATTGATGGAACAGGAACTAACGGTGGTCCCAATCCCGTTCCCGGATTTGGTGGACAACTTCAGGATAAATCTATCTTCGGATATGAACCAGAAGGTAATGTAATAATTAGTTATACTGAAATTATCGGAAATTATCCGGATGGAAATACATACTCTTTAAGAAAACCAACTTATCAATTAGCAGGACAAGTCCCATCTGGAGTTAATATTTCACCACGAGTTGCACCATTTGTTTTTGGATTGGGATTACTCGAAGCAATTTCTGAGACTGATATTCTCGCAAATTCTGACGAACTTGATTCAGATGGAAATGGGATTTCAGGTAAACCAAATTATGTGTATGATGACAGAGATCAGACAACAAAGCTCGGAAGGTTTGGTTGGAAAGCAAATCAACCGAATTTATATCAGCAATCTGCTGCTGCCTATGTTAATGATATCGGAATTACAAATCCATTATATCAATTAGAAAATTGTCATAACAATGCAGTATGTGACACACTTAGTGATGATCCTGAAATCTCAAATGAAATTCTTGAATCCGTTGAATTTTATGTTCAGACACTTGCAGTTCCCGGGAGAAGGAATTTTGATAAAGCTGATGTAATTGCCGGTAAGGAATTATTTATTTCAATTGGTTGTGGTAATTGCCATACACCGGAATTCACAACAGGAACTCATCCAGTATCTGAACTTTCAGACCAGAGAATTTTTCCTTACACAGATTTGCTTTTACACGATTTGGGTGATGAATTAGCTGATAACCGAACTGACTTTAGAGCTAATGGAAATGAATGGAGAACTCCACCACTATGGGGAATTGGATTGGTGAGTGTTGTTAACGGTCATACAAATTTTCTTCATGATGGAAGAGCAAGAAATATTGAAGAAGCTATACTCTGGCATGGAGGAGAAGCAGAACAATCAAAGAATAATTTTATGCAATTAAATATTTCAGATAGGAATCGTTTACTTGTATTTCTTAATTCTTTATGAAATTTCTGGTTGATAAAAATAACTTTAATTACAGAGATGATAAACAGAAGAATTACAATTGCAAGAAAAAATAATATTATAATCAAACAGTCTGACGACGATAGGTTTTTTCTCACTTACAATAACTCTGAGATCGTTTTTTCCTTCGCTGGCTTTCAACAACTATTAAATCAATTAGATATTATAAATAAAAAGAATATCGAGACAAAAGATTTCGATCTTAAAACCTACACCGGTGCATACCTTGTTACTATTTCCAGCGAGGATACTAATGATTTAGTTGAATTATTATCAGAAGTAGCAGCAAAAAGAAGACAAACTTGCAAAACATACAGCAGAAATTTTTTATTACAGAATTTATTCAACAACAGATTAAACTGAGATATGAAAGATTTATTACAAAAAGTCCAAACACACATTTCTGACTCTGGATTATTCTGGACGTACCTGGCAGCAAATATTTTGTTATTAACTTTTTTTGTGACGCTTTTCTATCTATAATCTGCAAGATCAGAAAAATTATTTCATTCTTGTCCGATTAAGGTTCTTAGCTATCGGTTATAAAAACAAAATTAGTAAAAATCCGTAATCGTCCCACCGGATCGGATACTTTTATTTCATAAATACTCTTCCATATAATAGTTCATAGTATATTCAGACCAACAAATTATTTTTAGTTTATAAATTAACCTGAATTTTATATTATTTATTATAATGAATAAAACAATTCATAAAGTTTATATCGGTTTATTTTTTACAGTTGGGATTAGTGTAGCTATTCTGCTTGGTGTAAATGGATATCAGTATTACTCAACACCACTTGAAGAAAGATTTTTCAGTTCTCAACACGAACTGTTAAAACCCAGCGGATATTGGGGACACGGTTTTGGAATTATCGGTACGTTGATGATGATCATTGGTGTCAGTACATATATGATCAGAAAGCGGTACAGAAAATTTTTTAATTTCGGTTACCTGAAGCATTGGCTCGAATTTCATATTTTCCTTTGCTCAGTTGGACCAGTTCTCGTTTTATATCATACATCCTTTAAATTTGGGGGAATAGTATCAGTGAGTTTCTGGAGTATGGTGCTGGTGGTTTTAAGCGGTGTTGTTGGAAGATTTATTTATGTTCAAATACCAAGAACTATCCAGGGACAAGAATTGAGTATAAATGAGTTAAGTTCAATGAAAGAAGATCTCGCAAAAAGAATCAGAACTGTTTTGAGTGAAGATGCTTCAACTCTTTCAGAGTTCGAAAGAATATCTTCTGCCGATCGTTACAAAGCTTTTAATTTATCGGCTGCTATTGGTTTTATTTTCAGGGATTATTTTGATTTAAAAAAAGTGATGAGACTACTCGGAAAGAGAATGGTATGGCTTGGAATAAATCCAACAGAAAGAAAAGAACTTCTCACAATGGCAAAATCAGAAATTATTGTAGCAAGACGAATTGCTTTTTTAAGAACATTTCAAAAGTTATTTCACTGGTGGCATATTTTCCATCTGCCATTTGCGATCACAATGTTTGTTATAATGATTATTCACGTTGCAGTTACAATTATTTTCGGTTACAAATGGATCTTTTAATTTAGTCAATGATTATTGAAGAGGAATGAAATGAAATTTAAACCCATTTACTTATACAGTGTAGTTGTTCTGATAGCGATTATCATACTAATCATCGTAGCTATTCAGGAAAATTCCAACTCAACTGATATTACAATTAATAACGAACAGAATATACCTGATGACGATGTTCACAAACAATTAAAGAATCAAATGAATTCTTCACCTGGTAAAGAAAATGTAAATGAGGAATACAAAAAAAGATTGGCTGAACTTGAGCAGGCAGTAAAAAAGAATCCGAATGATACAACCGCATTAAAGAACTATGCTGATTATCTTTCAGCTTCTCACAAAATGGACGAAGCAATTTCGTACTACAATAAAATTCTGGATATTAATCCAAAAAGGACAGATGTTTATTTCTCGCTCGCATTAATCTATTACAACCAGCAGGATTTCGTTAAATGTGAAGAAGTAAATAAAAAGGTACTTGCCTTCGATCCAAAAAATCAAATGGCACTTTTTAACATTGGTGCAGTTGCAGCAACACAGGGGAATAAAGAAAAAGCGAAAGAAATCTGGAATAAAGTGATTTCAATTAATCCGGAAAGTGAAACGGCAAAGTTAGCAGAAGAGTATTTGGGTAAACTTTAAATTTTCTTAAAAATATTATCTTGATTTTCTTGAACGGATCCTTGAAAAAATAAAATAAATTATGGATGCCAGTAAAAGAATCGTCAACACATTAACAATACTCACTGGTGAGGCTTGTTCAATATTTATTGGAGATGAATTGCCTGACAAAACAAACGCAGACCAATAGTAGGGATTTGCCGAATAATTTTTTATAAAGTCCAGTTTTGTTTGTCTTAATGCTTCGGTTTTGGATTTTCCATTCGCCAGATGAGTATAAAAATCCTTCATAAAAAATGATGTGTATTTATCATTCACATCCCACAAAGAAACTAATACGCTTTTACTTCCGGCATCAAAGAAAGCTTTTTGCATTCCTATAATTCCTTCAGCTTCATCAAGTCTGCCAAGACCCGAACGACAGGAACTTAATACAACTAAATCACTATTCAGATTTAATTGAACAATTTCGCCAAGTTCTAAAAATCCGTCATCCTGACCATCATTTTGATTTGCAAATAAAATTAGTGGCTGATCTTTGATCAGAAAAGAATGTGTTGAGATATGGATAACATTACTTTGATGCGCATTATTTTTAAAGTTAGTTTCTGTTGCTTCTTCTGATTTAAATATCAGGTTGCTGTTAATTGTTTCATCTATACTTTCAATTTCGTTTTTCGAATATTTCAGAGGGGACAATGAAATACTTCTTGAATTTGTGGGGTTTATGTTCAATAATCCACTTCGCACACTTAGCGAATATTCTGAATCCATTATGTATGGATCACCGATAAGTAAATTTTGATCGCTCACATTTACAGAATTATAATTCTGCATAATATAAATAGTTGATGAAGGTGAATATGATATTTTATAATCGTTAAGCAGAAAACTTTTATCACTATATAAATAAGGACTCTCTCCTGTTCTCCATTCTGTAACTAACATTTCAACCGGAAATTTTAAAAGCTCTGTTGGCAGATTAAAAATCAGGTTTGAATTTTTTGGAATTGAAACAAGAAAATCTTTAAACACTGAATTATACAGTTTGAACGAAGCTAATGCATTGAATGAGAATAAATCTTCATTGATATAAATTTCCTGACTTTCCAGATCGGACTGATAAACCGGTGATACACTTTGCAGCATCGCAATGAGACTATCACGATTTATCGGTAAAGTTTTAAAATTGAAATTAGCTGAACTTAAACTGAACAGGGTTAAAAACTCATCACTGACATACACTGATATTATATAATCATCATCTGTAAAACCTTTCTGCAATTCAGAAATATCTAATGAATAGTCAGAGTTAAGTAAAGCTTCAAGTTCTTTTGAACGCGAACTTAAATTTTTTGTGAAGTCAGCTAATAACTGATCAAGTGAGTCTGTCACAGATTTATCATACAACCCGGAAGTAATCATCCATTGTAAATCAATCAACTGTTTGTACTCGCTTTCATTTTTAAGATGCGCAAGCAGTTTTAATCTGTTAAGATTTGATTTTGTATTCCGCGATCTTGCTTTATCAATTATAAAAAATGCTTCCTTGCCTTTTCCCTGCTTTAAATACAATTCAGCAAGTGAGTTATACACTGAATTCACTCCTGAAAAATGTGATATCTGAATTTCCTGATTAAGCGTCAACGATAAAGAAATTCTTTCAATTATTTTAATAGCATTATTGTACCAAGTTTCTGCTTTTGAATATTCAGTTCTTTCATCAAAATTCTTTCCCAGTAAATATGCAGCTTCGATTTGATTATTGTAATCATGCACTTCACCACTAATATTGAAAGCGTTTTCAAGATTCCTGTCTGATAAATTATTCTTTCGCTGTGCACAAAAAATTTTCCCTTTGTAAAATTCCTGCACTCCAAAAAGTTGTGTGAGATCATATTTTTTTGATAAAGTTTGAACTTGATTTAAAAGTTTTAATGCTTTGTCATAATTATTTTGCTGATATGAATTGTGAGCAAGTTCAGTTTTAATCAATAATGAACTATAAATATCATCAACATATTCTGCGAGGCTAAGTGCCTTTTCAAAGTAGTTTTCAGCCGCTGCTAAACTATCAACTGAAGTGAGAACGGTACCAATTTTTGAAAATAATTTAATCTGTTCATAAGGTGATTCTGTAGATGATATTTTCGATTCGGTTTTCATTAAAATTTCAAGAGCTTCATAAGGTTTGTTGACATTGAAGTATAATGCACCAATCCCCTGTTCGATTTTGAGGATCGAAGAAACATCCTTTACTGAATCTGCAATAGCTTTTGCAAGCGAATAATATTCCAGAGCTTTTGCATAATTAGATTCGTTCGAGTAAACATCACCAAGCCCGGTGAGGTTCAATATTTTAGCAAATTTATTTTCACCGGCATGAGTTAAACCTTTTTTGAAGTATTCGAACGCTGAATTGTAATTAGAAATCTGCAAGTATAATGAGCCAATGTTACTTGAAAGATAAGATAATCTCTCTGTGTTTTTTATTAGTTCATAGAGTTCCAAACTTGTTTCATAATTCTTGCGTGAATCAATAAGATTATTCGTATATGTATAAGAAACGCCCAATTCAGAATGAAGAAAAGCCAGCAATTCTGTATTCTCAATAATTTTTGCCATCTCAATAGCCTGATGAAAGTCATCTCTTGCTTCATAGATTTCTCCATAAAGATCTTTAATAATTGCAAGGTTAGCAACAGATTTTATTTCTTCAATTTTATTCCCGGTTGATTGAGATTTTTTCAACGCTGATTTATATTCGGCATTTGCTTTATCATATTCACCCGACAGATAATATATTGTTCCTTTCAGATTAATAATTTTGGCAAGAAACGGATCATTGTCCGAACATAATTTTTCTGCTTTGAGAAGACAGATGAAAGATTTATCATAGTTACCGAGAATTCTATATGCATTTGCAAGTTGAACAAAAAGTTCCTTAAAAATAAAATTCTGGTTAACTAATAATTCTAATTTCTCAACTCCAACTGTTGTTTGCCCATTTTGAAATTCAACCATTGCTTCAAGATATAAATAGAATGGATTACCAGAACCATCTTTACGAACCTTCAGCCAGTCTGTTATTTTATTCAGATTATCAGAAATTTTAGCCGATAAAGCTAACTCCTCATAAAACCCCGGATAAGTTGGAAGCTTATCAAGCAATGAAAAAAATCCTTTGAAAGATTCCTCATATCGACCTGACCTTTTTTCCAACAATGCTGAGAGGTATTCTCTTTCAAATGAAGGTTGAAAAGATTTTAAACTTAATTGAATTTTTTGTTTATCAATTGGATTGTTTAATATAAGATCAAGATAGTATTTGAATTTTTTTGAGGTTTCTGCAAGCGAATCTGTATTTGAAAATTTTTTAGGATTATCTGATTCTGAGGATGAGCCGGATTGATTAAAATTTAACTTGCCTCCGAATATCAGCAAAGCTAAAATCAAAAAAATAGCAAAGACAATAAAATTTTTTAAATGAAACATCGATCAATTCTTCTCCAGCTCAGAAATTAATTTTGCTGCTTCTGGTGCAAAACTACCATTACCTTCGATAACTTTTTGGAAGTTTGAAATTGCAGAATTGCTGTCATCAATTAAGAGATATGCTCGCCCGAGATAGTAGTAAGTATTCAGTTTCAGACTTTCATAGCTTCCTGAATTATTTTTATCAATTGATTCATTAAAGTTGGTAATTGCTAAATTAACATTTTCAATGTTATAAGAATTGAACAAGCCCAGGAAATCAGACTCAGAGGCACGGAGATAAGTGAGCCCCAAAACGTAGTGAGAATAAAAAATTGATTTTTCATTTTTATGCTCATCAATATCCTGTGATAAAAACTCAATAGCTTTAGAATAATTTTTCTCGTCAATAGCATTTAAACCCTGTTGAAATAATGGTGAAGTTCTTCCACGTGTTAAATAGGAATTTTCACTTTCGTTTTTAAAAATATTTCTTTTGTAATCAGGTGTTATTGAAGATGAAACAAAGAACAACCCAATGTAGGAAACAACAATCACTACCATTGCAGCAACCGCATATTTGAAGAAGCTTGTTCGCTTAAATATAGAATTATTGATAGAAATACTTTTGCCGGATTCTGATTTTTGAGTTACAGATTTACTTACATGTTCATCTATCAGCGAGTATTCGGTTCTTAAATCGTTAAAAACATTTTTACATTCTGCACAATCTGCAAGGTGAGTTTTTATTCTTCCACTGAGAATTTGCATTATTTTATCACCTGAATCATTCTCCTCTTCATACAAAATATATGATGCTAATAATTCCGCAGGTATATGTCCACCCAATGAAATTGATGATTTGAGTTTGTTATAAATATTAATGAATGACTTTATCTCAGCATCCTTCTCAGAATATTGCATTAATAATTTCTGTTCATTCTCTGTCAAGTTCTGCTTATCAAGCAGTTCAAATATTTTTTCTTGATTTTCCATTGCTACCAATTTTATTGATTATCAACCATTTAGTATCACAGATAATGATTTCGTGACATTTATTCTAATTTTTCCTTCAACTCAAGTAAAGTCCTGTAAAACATTTTCTTAACAGCAGCTTCATTCTTGTTCAATTTCTCAGCAATCTCATTGAATTTCAAATCACCCCAAAATCTTAGTTTGACAATTTCCTGTTTCTCTTCACTTAGTGTATTCATCAGATTCAAGACTCGTTCAGCGTCAATTATATCCGCAGCTTCTGAAAATTTATCCGGTGCCGGCAGATTTTCTTTAAGTGAGGAAAAAGTTTTATTTTTTTCTGATTTATACCATCTAACAAAGTTTAAGAACAACACTCTTCTGAGCCATTTTTCAGGTTCATTAACGTTTTGATACTGCTCAGCAAAAGAAAGGTAAACATTTTGCGTAAGGTCATCCACATCATCAAGATTTTTTATTCTCTTCTGATTGTATTTTGACAGATAATAAGAATAAGAAATCTGACGAATGTATGCGGATAGTTTCGAGAAGGATTGAGAATCGCCATCCTTTGCCCTCTGAAGAAGAAGATTTAACTCCTGACCAGAAATATTTAAATAATTGATGTTTCTCTCTTTATTTTTGTCACGAAATTACTAAACTTGATACTAAGTTAAAAAAACGCGTTAGGATATGAAGCAAAAAGTATTATCGCTGGTAATTTTTATTACCGCTGTTCTGGCAGCTCAGCCTGAATTGGACATTAAGCCAAACAAAATTGAATTTGAAGATCTATTCAGCAGAATAGATTATACATATTTAATTAATAAAGGCAATGCAGTTCTTACGATAGACAGCATTGATTATAATCGTTCCGATTATATTCTGGATTTTGAGGAAAATCAACAGATCCCTTTCACGATACTTCCGAATGACTCAGTCAAAATGAATGTTACTCTTGTGGGTTTTTATTATATAACATATAGCGATACTTCGGATACAATGTTTGTTTATAATAATGGGATAAATAATGTTGAAGAACTTAAAGTGGAAATAGAATTTTATGAGGATGATTTCGGTTTTGTTGTTGGAACTGTCCGAGATAGCCTCACACCGCTTGACAGTACTTCAATTTACTTTTTCTATAACGGAATTTATTTAATCGACAAAGCTATAACAGATGCATCTGGGAATTATCAAGTAGAATTGCCTGAAGGTGATTACACAATTGCCGCAGAAAGAAACGGTTACTATGTTTTGTTTAAAGATAGTACTTATGATCCGTTTTTTGCAGAACTAATTGAAATTGATGATGACGATACTTTGACCGTCAATTTCAATATGGAGCGGATTACTAACTTCACAAATTCTGTTTCCGGACAGGTTTTCGATTCAACTAACACTATAAACATTGACAAAGGAATCATTATTGTAAGAACAGGTACACACGTTCCTTCTCCGCTATCAAAAGAAAACCAATTTCTTACAGATACATTGAACGCTTTTGCCGGTTTCGTTAAACCGGATGGAAGTTATACAGTTTATGCGGAATTGAGCAGCTACTATTTCCTTCAGGCATACACAAATAATTTTTTACCAGGATATTACAATGATGAAGGAGTTGCATCTGTCTTCTGGCAGAATGCAGATTCAATTTATATTAATGGTGGCGTTACAGATAAAAATATTTCACTGGTGCGGGACTCATCTTACGGAAATGGAACTATTCAAGGTTCGATCAATTTTACTTCATTCTCCGACCAGACAAATTATGAAGGCATAACTCTTCTCGCACGAAACATTAACACAAATGCTTTATACTCTTATAATTTTGGAAAAGAAAAAGCAAACTATAGTATATATAATATTCCTTACGGCACATACGAAATTGTTGCACAGAAAATCGGTTTTGATAATGCGTTTAGTCAAATCGTAACAATAGATTCATTGAATGTGATAGCGGGTGGAATAAACATAACTTTCATTATTGATGACATATCTGATGATGTTCAGATTTCTAAAGATTATTTTTTACATCAGAACTATCCGAACCCATTTAATCCAACAACAAATATTTCATTTTATTTACCATCCACTTCTTATGTCCGATTAAAAGTGATTAATATTCTTGGCGAAACTATATCAAATCTGATTGATGATGAACTTTCATCCGGTTTACATTCGGTTGTATTTGATGGAAAAGGATTATCATCAGGAATTTATTTTGTGATTCTTGATGCAAATCACTTCAGACTAAGCCGAAAAATGCTGCTTCTGAAGTAACACAAAATTAAATTTACTTTTCACTTTCAAATCTCAAAAACTTCTGATTGTTTGAATTTGATTGATTAAATTAGTGAGTAATTAATCATTTCATTTAAATTTGAATACAAAATCTGACAACAACAAAAGTTTTATTAAACGTGGATTGAAAACCACGTTAACCGGAATAATTACCAGCTTCGTTCTCGCAGCAGTAAAAATCTTTACTGGAATTATTGGAAATTCATACGCACTTATTGCTGACGGTATTGAATCGCTCACAGATATTTTCACTTCTTCGATTATTTTAACCGGATTATATTTTGCCGCAAAACCCGCAGATGAAAATCATCCTTATGGTCACGGCAAAGCTGAACCGTTTGCCGGAGTTGCAGTTGCCTTCGGAATTTTTATTGCTGCAATGGCAATTATCGTTCAAAGTGTGTACGAAATCATTACACCTCATCACGCACCAGAACCTTTTACATTAATTGTACTCATATTTGTAATCATAACTAAAGAAACATTGTTCAGGTTTGTAATTAAAGTTGGCACAACTGCAAACAGTGTTGCAATTAAAAGTGATGCATGGCATCATAGAAGTGATGCAATAACTTCAGCAGCAGCATTCATCGGAATTTCAATAGCTCTGATCGGTGGAAAAGGATATGAATCTGCTGACGACTTCGCTGCTTTATTTGCGTCAGTGATAATAATTTTCAATGCGTATAGGATTTTCAAGCCTGCACTTTTTGAACTTCTCGATACAGCACCTCCTACTCAGATAATTCAAAAAGTAAGAGATATAGCAGGAAAAGTTGAGAATGTTATGGGGATTGATAAATGCTACGTACGCAAAATGGGTTTTGATTACTTCGTTGATATTCATGTATTAGTTGATGCAAACCTTCCTGTCTATAAAGGACATGAAATTGCACATAAAGTGAAAGATGAATTGATGAAAGAATATTCAAACATTACTAATGTTCTCGTCCATATAGAACCATATTTCCCGAGTCAGATAAATTAATACTTCAATTAAATTCTTCATTATTTAAAACTCACTCAATAATCCCTATAAATCTCTCGGTGACGCTGATAATTCTATGTCACCTTTGTGAGTTAATAGACACTATATCTATGTCAGCATAAAATAAATAGAATTAAACAAAAAAAAGTAAATAAACATTAAGTTTTCTAATCAACAGCAAATTTCAATAAATAATAAGGAGTATAAAATGAATAACTATATTTTTACCAGAGTATCAACTGCAATTATTATTTCCATTTTGATCACTTCACTTTCCTTCGCACAAAACTGGCACATTCAAAATTCAAATACAATCAAAGAATTGGAAGGAATTCACATGATCACTTCCACTGAAGGCTGGATATGCGGAGATGACGGAGTTATGCTTCATACCACAAATTCCGGAGATACCTGGACCGTTTCTACATTAACAAGTTCAGATCTGAATCAAATTGTATTTAAAGATGCAAGCAATGGAATTGTTGTTGGCGATGACGGAGAAATTTTCACCACTACAAATGGCGGCACAAATTGGATTTTAAAAAACAGCGGCACAAACACGGATTTCAATGGAGCAGCTTATGCAGGCAATTCAACTTATTTTGCTGTCGGTGATACAGGTGTAGCTTTCAAATCTACTGATAATGGAAACACCTGGATAAGTTTAAATACCAGTACTGTTCAAGAACTTCATAGTGTCGCAGCAATTGATCAGAATGTTTGGATCGGTGCAAGAAATGGTCTAATGTTATTTTCAAGTAATGGAGGGACAACTTTCGCTTCGATGAGCAATCCGGCAAGCGATGATATAAAAGATATTCAATTCATTGATGCGTCAACGGGATTTGCCTGTGGTAGTAATTCATTTTTTATGTTCACAAGTGATGGTGGTACTAACTGGGTTTCACGTTCTTCAGGAATTCAACATGAGTTGGATGGGTTACATTTTGTGAATCAGTCCATTGGTTGGGTTGTAGGAGATGCAGGAAATTTATACTCAACAACAAACGCAGGATTAAATTGGATTGCGGAACAATCACAAACCATACAGGATTTAAATTCTATTCATTCTTTCGATGGAATTAATGTATGGGGTGTCGGAGAATTTGGAGTAATAATTACGAATTACTCATCACCAAGCGGAATCGATTTGGAAAATAATATTGCATTTAATTATAACCTCGAACAAAATTATCCGAATCCGTTTAATCCTTCTACAACAATTTGGTTTTCAATTCCCGCATCAGGATTCATATCGCTAAAGGTTTACAACACTTTAGGTGTTGAAGTCAAAACTCTCGTAAATCAGGTTTTATCAGCTGGTTCATATAGTATCGAATTCAATGCTGATGGATTAAACAGCGGCGTGTTATTTTATACGTTAAGCAGTAACAATTTCAAATACACACGGAAGATGATCCTTACAAAATAACTTACCGAACAATCTAATGATTCACCCTCTCAGGTTCCTTTCTGGGAGGGTTTTTTCTCTTGAGATAGTATGATTATTCATTAAAAAATATTACAGACAGAACTTTTTGTCCATCTTTAGCTAATGGTATATCTTTTTTGTAATATTTAAGAGAAATGTCACTATCTTTTATCGCTCAGACACTATTATGAATAAATAACGTTTAACCGAAAAGGATTTTATTATGCGGATGCTATTTAAACCTTATGTAATTGCTGATCGAAATATCAGGGTCAAATCATATTTAACCCCTGTCATATTGTTAATATTATTCATAGTTAACTTAAATGTTACAGCACAATGGAACACGCAAAGTCCGATTCCAACTTTTCTGGATGTAAGAGGAGTTGGAGCACCAACTGCTGACCGTGTTTTTATCGCAACCGAAGATAATTCTTTCGACAATAGTGGTGCGTTATTCGAATCGAATGATGGTGGAAACACATGGGTTCAGCGGAACATTCCCTTCAGTTTATTCGATGGCTTTAATGGATTATTTTTTCTCGATAGTCAGAATGGCTGGGCTTTCGGTAACGATAATTATCGAACAACTGACGGAGGAACTAACTGGACACAACTTCCCTTTCTCGGTTCAACATATTTTATGAAATTTTATACGACAACTTTCGGATTAGCAACAGGAAATTTTGATCGGTATGTTAGTTATGATGCAGGAAATAACTGGGTTGTATCTCCAAATAATATTTTCGCATTTGATTTTACAAATGATCAGATTGGACTTGGTGTTTCTGAAGCCGGTGTTTTCAGATCAAATGATGGTGGAAATACATTCATCTCCGTTCTTTCAGGTGATGCAAAGGCGGCTGTTTTTCTTTCAGATACAATTGCAATTAGCATAATAAATGAAACCTTTTATCGTTCAGATGATGGTGGACTAACGTGGAGTCCGGTAGTCTCAACCAATGGAAGAACTAAACTAACAGCAATCTCCTCAAGCGTAATTATTGCATGGGGAAGAACTGGTGGTTGGCCGAATTATGATGACAGAGTTTTAAGATCTTCAGATGGAGGACAAAGCTGGACAGATCTCGGAGAAATAATTCCTGAAGGTGTTGATGAATTTACTGTAGTTGATTTTCAAACTATTGTTGCGTCTGATGAAATTGGAAATATGCATCAATCTATTAATGCCGGATTGAATTGGACACAAACTTTCGTTTCAAGAGGTCAACAGCCAAGTTTCTTCAATAGCTCTGCTCCATATTTTTCTAATACTCAGGTTGGCTATTTTGCTTATGGTGCTGGCTTCGTTATTAAAACAACTGACTCAGGTGCTTCGTGGTTCCAGATTTCAAGTGGTACAGGAAAATCACTAAATGATGTTGCGATGTTTTCAAATGGAAACCTTCTTGCTGTTGGTGATAATGGGACACTTCTTTCGAGTGATGGATTTACACCTTGGATAATACATGAAAGATTTTCACAAAATAATCTTAAAGCAGTTCAGGCTGTTGGAACAAATGAAGCCGTACTTGTTGATGAAACAGGTCAGGTATTTATGAGCACTGATGGAGGAACGAATTGGACAGCGACCGTTAATAAACCTTCAAGTATGTCCTCAGCAGAAGATATTCATTTTACCTCATTACTTGATGGTTGGGTAATTGGTGTGAGTTTTAACACCGGAGCTTTGTATCATACTACTGATGGAGGAACAACCTGGATTCCGGTTACTGATTTTTTAGGCGCTTATAAATCTGTTGATGTAGAAGGTTCAAATATTTGGGCTGCTAACGTCGGTGAAATTTATTACAGAAGTACTGATAATGGTGCTACATGGATTCAGGCTGAACTTCCTTCTACACAGGTTCAAATTGAGGATATGGAATTTTTAAATGAAAGTATTGGTTATGCGGTTGGATGGTGGGGTCAGGCTTTTCGCAGTAATGATGGTGGAATAACATGGGAAATTTTACCCACACCATCCACCAACGATAACTTTACTGATATTCATTTACTCAATGCAAATGAACTCTGGATAAGCACAAATAATAATGTAGCTTATTATTCTGCGACAGGAGGACAGAGCTGGTCTGTTATACAAATTGATTCAGACGGTTTTGGAATCTTCAGTTCTATCACTGCAGTTCCCGGAGGTGATGCATGGATAGTTGGTGCTCAAGGATACATTGAACATTTTACAGGTCCTCCACCACCACCAGTAAATCAACCACCAGTAGCATCTTTTGAATTTAATACAAATGGATTGACAGTTGATTTTACTGACACTAGTACGGACCCGGATGGATTCATTGTAAGTTGGGAATGGAATTTTGGTGATGGAACAAGTTCAACTCAGCAAAATCCAACGCATACTTTTAATATAGCCAATACTTATATCGTTACTTTGACAGTCACCGATGATGATGGAGATACTGGAACTATCGGGAAACTCGTTGTTGTGCAACCCGGGCCTGGCGGTACTTTTGGTGATTTCACTGAGGTTACACCTCCGGATTCAATCTTCGTCACATCACAGGATGAAGATTTCTGGGTAATAACAACTGCACCTGCAGATTACGATAATGATGGTGACCTTGATATTGCAGTATTAGGTTATTTTGTAGAATACTTCGTGAGTGTTGAAGACAGATTAATCCTTATTCAAAATAATGGTCAGGCAGATTCCACAAGATGGGATTTTTCATATATCAACATTCCACTCGGCTCACTCACAACCGGTGCATCTGATCTTGCATGGGGAGATTTTGATGGTGATACAGATCTTGATCTCGTTGTAGGAACAGATGGCAGCACATCCATCTATCGTAATGATGAAGGAACACTCGTGTTAACTGATATTAACCTTCCCGGGTATTGGGAAGAGAACAGTCAGGCAGATTTTGATCTTCGTTCCATAACCTGGGCAGATTATGATAATGATGGTGATGCCGATCTTCTAATCCCATCAGTTTTCGATAATTCAACTTTTTCTTATAAGACTGTGCTTATGAGAAATGATGGACCAAATACCGGAGGCGGGTGGTTTTTTACTGCAATTGATTCTTTATTTTCTCCAACTAGCCATGCACAGAGTTCGTGGGCTGACTTCGATGGTGATCAGGATCTCGATTTACTTTTAGTAAATGTTGCTCCGTTAACTGATGATGGATTCATTAAGCGGTACAGGAATGACGGCGGCGGAAATTTCACAGTCGAAAATATACTCGGATCTTTAAGCATTGAACACGGTGAATCTCAGTGGGGAGATTATGATGGTGATGGTGATCTGGATTTACTCGTTGCTGGAAACTTGAAAGAAATTGATAGCACATATACCGCCATGGCACTTCGCATTTATAAAAACGAAGCGGAAACATTTATCCCCTTTGAAGTTATAAACTGCATACCTTGTGAAGGATGGTTTGATATTACTGCAGCAACATGGGCTGATTATAATTCTGATGGTGATATGGATATTTTATTAGCTGGCAATTACAATTCTGGTTCACAAATCGAAGGTCGCGCACGGATTTATACTAATGATGGTGGAACTTTCATTGCTGATACTGCTAATACTCTTCCGGCACCGAGAGCAGCCGGTGATCGTGGTGGAACTTTTTCATGGTTTGATTTAGATGGTGATGCTGATCTTGATTATTTCATTGCCGGTCAATATTTCGTACCGGGTGGAAATGGATTAGTTGAAGCTCAAATGCATGTCTATCGCAATGATGTTTTAGAATTAAATGAAGCTCCAACAATACCAACAGGGTTGGAAGGTACACTTCTTTCTGAGAATTCAATTCTCTTATCGTGGCTGCCTGCAACAGATGACCATACACCCTCACAAGCTATAACTTATGATCTTGTTATCATACGAAATGGAACACACGTCCCAATTGGAAATGAAAATAGTCCTTCGAATATTGTACTTACGCGTTTGCCTGAGCCGGGAAATATCAGTGCGGTTGTTGAATGGTCATTGACTGGATTACAAAATGGAGATTATCAATGGCAGCTTCGAGCAGTTGATGCAGCTTATGCGGGAAGTAATATAGCAATTGGAGAATTTAGTATTGGTGCAGTCTCTGTAGATGAGCAAAATGAAATTCCATTAAGTTTTAACCTCGAACAAAATTATCCGAATCCGTTCAATCCTGTTACTTTGATTACTTACTCAATTCCTGAAGCTGGTCAGATTTCATTAAAAATCTATGATGCATTGGGAACTGAAATAGCAGTTCTTGTGAATGAATTCAAACAAGCCGGTATTTACAATCTGAAATTTGATGGAAGCTGTTTTTCAAGCGGTGTATATTTTTATCAATTAACTGCAGATAATCCTTCGACAGGCTCAGGACAAAGTTTTATTGAGACGAAAAAAATGATTATGATGAAATAGCCCCAAAAAATTAATGCCCTCTCTGAATTATTTGGGCGCGTCTGCTAATTTAAACTATTTGTATTCGCTAATCTTTATTGATGTCACCAAAGTTAGTATTCAAATACTATATAATTCACAACTATCAATAAATTAACAGGAGTCTAAAATGTTACAAAAAATTTTTATCGCAGTTGGAATTATTTTTTCACTTACTTTAAATATTGCATGTTCTGAAGATGTTAATAATCCGGATAGCGATTCAAATATTAATAAGACGCAGGCAGTTCAAAAGGCACAGCAGACAAATTCCGGAACAGTAACTAAAACAGAATCGACAATCCATGACGGCGTTAAAGTCTGGGAAGTTTACATGATTACTACATCAGGCGGTGAATTAAAAATAAAGTACCGTGTTGATAATGGCACATTGGTTGAAATGAAGGGTACGTCTCCTTCGTTTGATTATGAAGTTCAACCCGGAATGAATTTAATTAATTATTCAACTGCAAAAACTATTGCCTTAAATGTAAAGAATGGTGATATCATAGATTGGAAATTAGAAAAAGATGAAAGTGATAACAGATGGGAATACAGATTTATTATATCGCTGGAGTGGGAAATCAGAATTGATGCTGTTACCGGAGTTGTATTAAGAATTAAGTAATTTTGGTAAGCCTTACAAAAACATTTAAGCGATGGAAGTACTTATTGAAAATATAGCAGCATATTTAATAGTAATTGCTTTCATCGCCTTGCTCTTCTATTACTACATTAATCAACACAAGAAAAAAACACAGAGCACCAAAAAGAAAATTGCCAAAGCTAAAGAACTAGGCTTCCACGAACCTGTATCGCTTCATCCGGTTGTTGATCATGATATATGCATTGGAAGCGGCGCTTGTGTTGCAGCTTGTCCGGAAAAAGATATTCTTGGTCTCATCAATGGAAAATCAACAACGATCAATGCTTCAAGATGTGTCGGACACGGAGCTTGCTTTCACGCTTGCCCTGTTCAGGCAATTTCACTTTGTATTGGTACTGAAAAAAGAGGTGTTGAACTTCCTCACATAAGTGAAGAATTTGAAACTACGATACCAGGAATTTTTATCGCTGGCGAACTCGGGGGAATGGGATTAATAAAAAACGCCGTCGAACAGGGAAAACAAGCGATGAATTATCTCGCTTCAAAATTGAAAAGTAAAGTCAATACAAAATATGATGTTGTAATTGTAGGTGCAGGACCTGCTGGAATTTCCGCTTCGCTTGAAGCAACCAAACAAAAACTAAAATTTGTAACACTTGAGCAGGATACACTCGGAGGGACGGTTTCAAATTTTCCAAGAGCAAAAATTGTTATGACTTCACCAATGGAACTTCCTCTACATGGAAAGGTTAAACTGACTGAAACTTCCAAATCAGAGTTATTAGAATTATGGAATGAAGTCCTATCAAAAAATAATATCATAATTAATGAACTCGAGAAAGTAGAAAAAATTGAGAAGCAAGGTGACTTGATAATAGTTCAAACAACAAAAAATCATTACACCACAAAATCTGTTTTGCTTGCAATCGGAAGAAGAGGTTCGCCAAGAAAACTCGACGTACCAGGCGAACAAAAAGAAAAAGTATATTACAGATTATTAGAGCCAGAGTTGATACACAATCAAAAAGTTTTAGTGGTTGGCGGTGGTGATTCTGCAATAGAAAATGCTTTACTGCTTGCAGATGAAAACAATAAAGTTACCCTTTCCTACAGGAATGAATCATTCTCAAGATTAAAACCTAAAAATCTGGAACGCATTAATAATTATTCAAAAAACGGGAAAGTAAAAGTCATACTTAATTCTGAAGTTATTGAAATCTTTGATAACAGCGTGATGCTGAAAGTATCAAATGAAAATAATCCTCTCGTTTTAGAAAATGATCTGGTTTATATTTTCGCTGGTGGAATACTGCCAACAAAATTTTTAGAGGAAATTGGTATAAGAATTACCAAGAAATTCGGTGAAGCAGTTTTGAAGCACTCATAGATTTCAGGAAGAAATATTATCAGATTTTCTACATACTTCTTAATTCTCGGATTTTATTTTCCTCTGTTCGCACAGATCTCTCCCGGCGATCTAACAAGTTTTCATGCTAACCTTGAAGGAATAAGTAATTGCACAAAATGTCATGAACTTGGTGAACAGGTTAACAATTCAAAATGCCTTGATTGTCATACTGAAATAAACACGAGGATTAGTTCAGGTTCTGGTTACCATTCCAGTTCCGGGGTAAAAGGTAAAAATTGTTCAAACTGCCACAGCGAACATCACGGAAGAAATTTTAGAATAGTAAACTTCAAGTCGGAATCATTTAATCACGAGAAGACAGGATTCAGCTTAACAGGAAAACACGACAATATTGATTGCAATGAATGTCACAAGTCAGATTTCATTTCGGATTCAAATCTGAAAAAAAGAAAAAATACTTATCTTGGTTTGAGTACGGATTGTTCTGCCTGTCACGAAGATTATCATCAAAAAACCCTTGGTGAAAATTGCAGCAGTTGTCATAACTCAGAATCATTTAAACCTGCAATAAAATTTGATCACTCTTCGGCTGCGTTTAAATTAACCGGTGCGCATCAGAAAGTAGAGTGCAGTGGCTGTCATAAAATTCAAAATAAAAACGGAAAAGAATTTCAGACATTTAAAGGAATTCCTTTTCAAAATTGTAACTCATGTCATAAAGATGTTCATAACGGAAGCTTTGGACAGAATTGTTCAGGTTGTCATCAAACATCAAGTTTCAGGCAATTGCTTACTGGCTCATTTGACCACAGTAAAACAAAATTTCCATTGGCAGGAAAACATAAATCTGTTAATTGCAACAACTGTCACAAAGCACCATCCGGTTATAAAATGCAATTTGCTCTCTGTACTGACTGCCACACAGATTATCACAAAGGACAATTCATCGTTAACAATGTCACAGAGAATTGTGCTGACTGCCATTCTGAAAATGGATTCAAACCCTCATTATATACATTGGAGAAGCATAACAAATCACAATTTCAACTTACAGGTGGTCATTTAGCTACGCCTTGTGAAAGCTGCCACTATCAGCAAAATATCTGGCACTTTAAAGGTATAGGAATTACGTGTGTTAGCTGTCATGAAAACATTCATAAAAATGAGTTAAAAGTCGAATATCTTCCTGAAAATAATTGCAGTTTTTGTCACCAAACTGTAAGCTGGAATACTATATCATTTGATCACAACAGAACCTCTTTCGTTTTGCAAGGAAAACACAGCTATATTTCCTGTGGCTCGTGCCATCGAAAAATTGAGGAAGAAATTTCATCAATTATTTTTACTTCGTTAAATAAAGAATGTGAGACTTGCCATAAAGATATTCACTTTGATCAATTTAAAGTTGAAGGAATTTCTGATTGCAGCAGATGCCATACTTTTGAAAACTGGACGCCCGAAAAATTTGATCATAACAAAACAAATTTTAGTTTGGAAGGTGCTCATCACAAAGTGGAATGTGCCGGATGTCATCCAAAAGTAGAATTAAATGGGAATACTTTTATCAAATTCAAATTAGATGATTTTAAATGCGCTGCTTGTCACAAAAAATAATATTGATTTTATTTCTGACTGTTTCTTCGCTTGCGCAGTCACCTCATGGCGAAAAGTTTAATTACGATTGCGAACTTTGCCATCAATCTTCAAGCTGGAAAATTGATGTGAAGAATGTCAAATTTGATCATAGTACAACAACTTTTGAGCTGGTTGGTCAGCATAAAGCCACAGACTGCAGAAGCTGCCATACAAATCTTGAATTTTCAAAAATAAATTCTGATTGCATTTCGTGTCATACAGATTTACACCAGGGAACTGTTGGAAAAGATTGTTCGAAATGTCATTCATCAAAAACCTGGATGGTTGAGGATATAAATGGGCTTCATCAGAAAGGAAGATTTCCTCTGCTCGGAAATCATTTAACCGCAGACTGCCAGCAGTGTCATACTCGTTTTATTGATCTGTATTTTGAACCGCTGAATACGGATTGTTTTGCTTGTCATGATGATGATTATAAATCTACCCAAAACCCGAACCATGTGGCAGCGGAATTTTCAACTCAGTGTGAAGATTGTCATGATCTCACAGCTTCTTCATGGTCATCGGTAAATATAGCTCACGACTTTTTTCCACTTGTTGGTGGTCATACAATCTCAAATTGTTTTGCCTGTCATGAAACCGGCGGAAACTTTGCAGGTCTTTCACCTGAATGTTTCGCTTGTCATGATGATGATTATAATAATCCTGCAAATGATCCAAATCATATTGCTGCAAACTTCCCTACTGACTGCCAGCTCTGCCACACTATTAATGGATGGTCACCATCTTCATTTGATCATGCATTAACTGCGTTTCCATTAACCGGGCAGCATATAACTGTTCAATGCCAGAACTGTCACACTTCGGGTTACTCGGGCACACCTACCAATTGTTTTTCTTGTCATCAGGAAGATTACAATGCAACACAGGATCCGAATCATGTATTAAAAAATTATTCAACGACATGCACTGATTGTCATACCACAAATGGCTGGGATGAAATCATAAACTTTAATCACAACATAACTCAGTTTCCGTTAACCGGGGCACATATCACTACAGATTGCAGCAGTTGTCATCAACAGGGATTTACAAACACACCGATTGATTGTTTTCTCTGTCACACTGCAGATTATAATAATTCTACAAATCCAAATCATATCGCCGCAGGTTTTCCGACTACTTGTGTGGACTGTCATACTACTGCCGCCTGGGCTCCATCAACATTTGATCACGATGGACAATACTTCCCAATTTATACCGGTGAACATGCCGGCGAATGGAATTTGTGTGCTGATTGTCATGAGATAGCAAATAATTTTGCAGTATTCACCTGCACAAGTTGCCACGAGCATAATCAGCAAGATATGGATGATAAACATCAGAGTGTTCAGGGTTACGTTTATGAAAGTAATGCTTGTCTCTCCTGTCATCCGGATGGAACAAAAGGGAATGCATTTAATCATAGTAATTCAATTTTTCCATTAACTGGCGCGCATACAACTCTTGATTGTATTCAATGTCATCAGAGTGGGTATTCAGGAACTCCAGCACAGTGTCTTGCCTGTCATCAGAATCAATATAATAATTCTGCAAATCCAAGTCATACAGTACTTTCATTGCCAACAGAATGTGAACAATGCCATACAACTAATCCTGACTGGCAGCCTGCAACATTCCCGATTCACAATCAATTCTTCGAATTACTCGGTGCTCATGCAAATGTTCCAAACTGCAGTGATTGTCATAATGGAAATTATAGCAACACTTCAAATACATGCATTGGCTGTCATCAGGAAGAATATAATATTGCACCGGAACATGCTGCGCAGGGTTTTCCAACAAATTGTGAAATGTGTCATAATTCTATTGCATGGAATCAGGTTACTTTTGATCACAACACAACCAACTTCCAATTGACCGGAGCTCATATCAATGTAAATTGTTCTGATTGTCATGAATCTGGTTTTACAGGAACAACAACGATCTGTTATGATTGTCACACAACTGATTATCAGCAAAGCAGCAATCCAAATCACACTGCATTATCATTACCAACTGATTGTGTACAATGCCATACAACTAATCCTGACTGGCAGCCTGCAACATTCCCGATTCACAATCAATTCTTTGAATTACTCGGTGCTCATTCAAGTATCACAAACTGCAATGATTGTCACAATGGAAATTATAACAACACTCCGAATACTTGTATCGGCTGTCATCAAAATGAATTTAACGGAACTGTAAATCCACCTCATCAGTTATTAAATTTCTCTACTGATTGTTTGCAATGTCATAATATGAATGGATGGATACCGGCAAGTTTCAATCATTCATTCTTCCCGATTTCAAGCGATCATAATAACGTTGATTGCAGCGAATGTCATTCAGAACCAAATTATCAGCCTCAATGTCTCAGTTGTCATCTTGAAGACTTTTTAGATGAACATGACCAGGGCGATCCAACCAATTGCTGGGATTGTCATTCTACTTTTGACTGGAATGATAATTCTCCTGGATTGAAACAAATGAGGAGAGTTGAATAATGAAATCGCAGCTCGTTATTTTATTAATCATATCGTTTAATATATTGTCAGCTCAGACAAAGAATACGAGGCTTCTTGAAGGAGTAATCAGTTATATATCATCACAAAATATTTATGTAAAGTTCGTCAGCACTAATGGAATTGAAATCGGCGATACACTTTTTCTAAAAAATAATAATGATTTTTTACCTGCAATAAAAGTAGATCATAAGTCTTCAACTTCGTGTGCCGGAAGTAGTATTATAAGCAGAAAGCTGGAGATCAATGATTTACTTTATGCAATTATTCCTGAAATTATAAAAGATTCAACAACAGAAGCAGTTATATCCACAACACTTATTCCTGTTGTTATTCCAACTGTAACTTCCGGGGAAATTATTACTAAAACTACATTAGAACCTGTCTCCTCATTCTCTGGAAAGATTTCGGTACAATCTTATTCTAACTTTACGAATAATCAGGCAAGCTATGATTATCAGCGATGGAGATATACTTTTCAGTTAAATGCAAACCGAATTGGAAGTTCCGGATTTTCTTATTCACAATATATCAGTTTTGCATATCGGGCAGATGACTGGAATAGAATCTCCTCTGATCTTTCAGAAGCGATAAGAGTTTATGATCTTGCTGTCAAATACAATTTTAATGAACGAACACTCATCTGGCTTGGAAGACATCTCAATAACAAAATTTCAAGCATCAGTTCAATTGACGGACTTCAGTTTGAATCAGGAATTAATGAATGGTCAATTGGTGCTGCTATTGGCTCACGACCAGATTTCAACAATATGGGATACAACTTTAAATTGTTTGAGTATGGTGCGTACATAAATAGAGCAGATTTACTTGCAAACGGTGATATGCAAAACACTCTTGGTTACTTTGAGCAGACAAACGATTTTAAAACTGACAGACGATTTCTCTATTATCAGCATTCAAATTCTGCAATTCAAAGCACTAGAATTTTTCTATCAACTGAGATTGATCTTTATAAAAAAGAAATGGGTGAAAGTAAAACGGAATTTTCACTCACAAGTCTTTTCACTTCAGTAAACATCCGACCGAGTGATTTCTTTGCAGTGATGATTTCTTATGATGCAAGAAAGAATGTCATCTACTATGAAACTTTCAAAACGCTTGTTGACAGTATAATTGAAAATGAAACAAGACAGGGTTTCAGAACAAGGTTAACTCTCAAACCATTTAATAATTTTTATATCGGCGGCGATTACGGTTACCGCCACCGCAAAGGTGACTTGAAACCCTCAAACAATTATGGTGGAAGCATTTCCTATTCACAAATTCCGGGAATTGAATCGAGTGTAACAGTTTCTTTTAATAAATTAAGCAGCAGCTATACAGAAGGCGATATCTGGACTGCAAGTTTGAATCGACCGATTGCCTTTGGATTTGATGTTATGCTTGGTTACAGATTCACTAATTATAAATTCAGATCAGGAATTGATGATCTCAAACAGAACTCGGTTTCAATTAATCTAAATACTTACTTTCTGAAACCTGTTCTGCTGAATTTCACTTATGAAGGAATTTTTTGGAAATCCATCACTTCGGGAGAAGACGTTCAATCATCAGGGAGATTTTTGGCTAATCTTACTTATAGATTTTGATTTTGTGTTTTTTAAAATAAAAGTAGCACAGAGTTATTCCGAAGGAATGGAGGTTGTGTGAAAATTCAGAAAAACCGTTAAAACGGTTGCAATTAGTTTTTTTTTGCATTTTCCCACAGTTAAAACTGTGGGTTAATAATATTCATACAGACTCAATGGCTTTGCCACTAATCTGTGCTACAAAGCAAAACCAATGTGAGACTCACCTTCGAGGTGAGTCTCACGTAATAAAATTATTTCATTAAAATCATCTTCTTAGTCTGTACAAAATTATCAGTCACTATAGTATAATAGTAAACTCCTGCGGATAGATGATTTGCATTGAAGACTATTTCATAACTTCCTGCTTGTTTTTCTTCATTCACAAGTGTAGCAACTTCATTACCAAGTACATCATAAACTTTTAGTGATACAAAACCGCTCACCGGTAACTGATAACTGATTACCGTATTTGGATTGAAAGGATTCGGATAGTTCTGTTCGAGCACAAATCCATTTGGTGCTAAATTATCTACTGCTGCTATTTCGCTGAAAGAGTATTTTCCGTTATAATCAATTTGCTTCAATCTATATTCTAATGCAGTTGCATTTATTCCGGTGATGTCGTCTTCGTAGCTGTAATATTGAGTTTCGGTGGTTGTGCCATTACTTTCCCTGAATCCTACCAACATCCAGTCACTTGTTTTTTCATCCTGAATATTTCTTCTATAAATTTCAAACCGCTGATTGTTAGTTTCAGTAGCAGTTACCCACTCAATCAGAATTTTTGCTCCTTTGTTTATTGCTGTGAATGAAGTAAGCTCAACCGGAACATTATTTTCATCCATAGTTAAAGCTTTAATACAAAGGTTTGCACTGCCCGCAGGCCACGGAGGATCTGCATAATAATACATATCCTGCCATTGAGAACCATCCCAGTAAAAACTTTCATTCGGATGAGAAGTAGAAGTGACAATAGTTAAATATGAATCTCCGACTAAAAGTACAGGAACTTCAGATGTCCTGTCAAAAGGCTGTCCACCTCTCGAAAGATTCAGGTAAACATAAAAGTCATTTCCATCTTCAAGAAGAATTGGATTTGCAATATCGATTGTGTAGAAACCGGTAAACTGTTTGTATCCAGATTGTGAAAATAATTCATTCTGGAGCTGACCACCCGTAAAAGTGTCATACACTTTAACTGTATAATCAAAGCTGTCTGCCGCAGCAAAGAAACTTACTGCTGTTAAATATTCGTTTGATCCAGCAATGAATGCATTAAAACCTTCATTGCAATCTGTTTTTGTTGCTCGCCATCCATGATAGTCATGATAATAAATGTTATCATATCTCTGCGGTTCAACATCTTTAAATGTGACGGCGCCCATTTCAATATTTTTTCCGCAATGTTTATCATAATATGAAATCCAGAAGTAACCACTTAATCCCCAGCCGGCACCCCAGCTATTTTTTACACGCCAAGCACCCGGCAATGGAGCTTGTGTTACCTTATTATCATCCCAGCCTACAATGGAAACTGCGTGATTCGGATCTAATGTTGATGTTGGCGGTTGGTAGTGAATATAGTTTTGAATAAATGAACCATCGTAACACATGCATGTGCCCATTACTCCATAATCCATTATCAATTGTTTTAGAGTATTTATATTGCTCAAATCAGAATAGGTATTTAACCAATAAATTTCTCTAGGATAATAATAATGCCAGCTTGTGTCAGATCTTTGTGGAGGATTGCTGTAAGATTGTCCATCAATATCTCTTACGGCTCCTTCTCCTCTTGATAAATAAGCTGATGCAACTCTGTAATCTCCTCCTTCGTGAACTACCAATCCATCACCGGTTGGCGGATTAAGATCTTCGTTATAAAACTGATTAAAACCATTCCACCAATCAAGATGGTACTCAGCCAGATTTGGCTCACCAGTTTCTCCGTTATTTGCCCAGGCACCTGTCATCAAAAGATTACCCTCCATTGCAGCCATCGTACCGTGTGTCCAGCAAGTTCCACCTTGCTGTGATTTGACTGATGTTACATAATTCACACCATTAACATTCCTCAAATCAAAAGATGCAGGAAGTGTTTGCGCTGTAATTGAAAGCTGCACAAACAGCATAAGCAAGCATACAAAAATTGAATAATATTTTTTCATCACTACCTCAAATGATTAATGAAATTGATTGAATTTTAGATTTTATTTTTCTTTGAAAAGGATATAGTTCTTTGCGAGTACAAAAACAGAACTGGCGTGTCCGGAAAGTTTCTGTTAGTGATGCATTTTTAGCGCAATATAATCTAACAGACTTAATGTCTGAAAATCCCCGAGTTTAAAACTATTAAATCAACTCTTTAAACTTATTCATTTTCAGTTTAAAAAGCTTGTCATAGTAATCATTTATTCTCATCATTAATCTCAAAAAGAAATTTTAATTTTGAATTAAGGCAGCTTCAAATTATGTTTAAATAGTTCTTTTCCCGACATTTGTCGGGATTACGGTGTTCCCACCCCGACTTGTCGGGGCAAGGGAAATTATAGGGAAGTCCGGTGCGATTAATTCATCATAGTCATCCTGAACTTGTTTCAGGATCCAGATTCCGAACCAAGTTCGGAATGACAACATAGAATTATCAACTCCGGCGCTGTCGCGCAACTGTGAGAGCAATTAACAATTAAAAATTTACAATGAACAATTTCCTAATTTTTAATTGTTCGTTATTCATTGTTAATTGAATAAGCCAGGAGACCTGCCGTAAATTTACCTGCCACAGGCAGGCAAGTTTAATCAGCCTTCGCGAAAATCCCGCAAACGGGATAAAGAGGTAAGATTAACGATGGCATCATAAAATTTCCAATCGTTTTATCTCAGCTTTTTTAATACGCGAAGTTACTTACTAAACTTTTATTTACAGGAGTAACTTCTATGACAAACATAAAATTCATAATATTTTTTTCTACGTTTCTAATAACAGCGATTGCATCTGCACAAAATAACGATGTGCATAAAACTGATTCATCAGGTTTTTACAAACTTACTGATGTAGTAATATCTGCTTCTAAAACATCATCAAGCACACTTGAACTTGCAAACTCGATAACCGTAATTGATTCAGCACAAATTATTAATAGTAATCAAACAAATGTTTTCGATTTATTAAAAAGTGAATATGGGTTGTCGGTAACTCAGCCGGGCGGTCAGGGTGCTTTATCAACGATAAATATCAGAGGATCAAATCCTGAACACGTTTTAGTTTTAATTGATGGTATCGAAATGAATATGACAAGTGATGCGGCTAATGTTTATGATTTTGCAAATCTACCAGTTGAACAAGTTAACAGGATTGAAATACTTCGTGGACCGCAAAGTACACTTTACGGTTCTGATGCTTTAGCAGGAGTTGTGAATATTATTACAAATAAAGGAACTGGAAATTCCACGTTGCTTTTATCCGCAGAAGGCGGTTCCTATAAATCTTTTAAAGGAAGTGCGGGAGTATCCGGAAGTTTTAATGATCTGAATTTTGTTTTGTCGTATGCAAGAATTCAATCAGATGGCTTTTCAGCTTCCGGCGAAAAATATGGGAACACAGAGTCAGATGGTTACGCTGGAAATAATTTTTCTTCAAGAATAGGATATGATTTTAATAAACAGTCCGGAATGAATTTTTACTTCCGTTACACAAAAGCAAAAACCGATCTGGATCAGTTCGGTGGAAAATTTGGTGATGATCCTTCTTACATTTACAATCTCGAAGAGTTCACAACAAGAGCTGAAGGTTATTTTAATTTGTTTGATGGTCTGTGGGATCAAAAACTTGGTGTTTCATATCATAAAAATCTGCGTGAATATAATTTCGATTCCACTTTATATAATCCTGCTTCATCAGATAGTAAATATGATGGCAAAAAATACAAGCTGGATTGGCAAAATAATTTTAATCTGTTCAGATCAAATATTTTATCTGCCGGAATTGATTTTGAAACTGAAGAAGCTGAATCTGAATACTATTACAATTCATCATTCGGACCTTATGAAAGCTTAATTCCAAAGCACCAGGTTTCAACAACTGGATTTTATTTACTGGATCAGTTAAATATTGATAACAGAATTTTTACTTCGGTGGGAATCAGGTATGATCATCATGAAAAATTCGGAGGAGCTGTCACTTACAGAATTTCTCCTGCTTACATATTCTGGCAAACAGGAACAAAGTTAAAATTCAATATCGGTAATGCATTCAAAGCGCCTTCAATTTTTTATTTGTATGATCCTGTTTTCGGAAATGAAAATCTGAATCCTGAAGAAAATTTCGGATGGGATGCAGGTATCGAACAGTATTTGTGGTCTGATGGAATTTCAATCGGGATAAATTATTTCGCAAATAACTTTACGGATCTTTTCGGTACCGATGAAAATTTCAAAACAATTAATATTGAAGAAGCTGAAACAAACGGGATAGAATTTTTTACTAAAGCTAATTTAATGCGAGAGCTTGATTTTAATTTCAATTATACTTTCACACATTCGGAAGATAAAAGTGAAACTTCACCGGATTACAATCAAAAATTACTCAGAAGACCGGAACATAAAATTGCTTTGCTTATAAATTCAGACCTGACAGAAAAAGTAAATATAAATTTTGAAATTATTTACACTGGCGAAAGAGAAGATAAAAACTTTTCTTCATATCCTGTTGAAAGAGTTGTTCTCGCTGACTATACACTGATAAATATTGCAGCACATTATGACTTGCTGGAATTCCTGAGAATTTATGGGCGGATAGACAATCTGCTTGACAAACAATATGAAGAAATTTATGGCTATGGAACTCCGGGATTTTCTGTTTATGGTGGGATAAATCTCCGTGTTGAGTAAGAATGAAATTATAAAATATTATTTAATAATAATTAGACTTTTGACATTAATAAATTAACTTTATCTTTGAACAATTATAAACTGATAATATTTTCAAAATATTTTTTAGAAAGGATTAAAATATGTTGAATGAAATGAAATCCGGTAATGAGGGGAACAAAATCAACGCAAGATTCTGGGTACTCACACTAATGATTTTTGCTGCAGCATTTGTGCGTTTAATTCCTCATCCGCCAAACTTTGCACCAATCGCTGCGATGGCATTATTTGGTGGCGCATACTTCAATAAAAAGTGGGCAGCATTTCTCGTCCCGCTGACCGCAATGTTTGTTACAGATCTGATTCTTGGTTTCCACGAAACAATGTGGGCTGTATATTTAAGTTTTGCTTTGATAGTAGTGTTTGGAATGACAATGTTAAAAGAAAAGAAAGTTGTAAGCATTTTCTTTGCATCAGTTATTTCCTCAGTCAGCTTTTTTATAATTACGAATTTTGGTTTATGGGTTTCAACACCATACTATGAAAAAACAGGTGCAGGATTAGCTGCATGTTACACAGCAGCAATTCCGTTTTTCCATCAGACATTATTGAGCGATCTGTTTTTCGTTGGAGTATTGTTCGGTTTATATCATTTAGCAAAACAAAAATTACCGCAAATTGCTGATTCCAAAGTCTGATTGTAAGAGGCTGTCTCAAAAGGTTCTCTCAATAACTTTTCTTGTGAGACAGCCTCCTTATTATTTCTATGAAACCACTGTTAATTGATCTCGATGGAGTTTTGAAAATTGGTAATTCACCATCTCCTGATGTAAAAGAGCTTTTCGGATTCATTGAAGTAAATAAATTACCTGCCTGCATACTAAGCAATTCAACTTTAAGAACAAGCGAATTGGTAAGTGAATTTTTTAATTCACACAAAATAGAATTAAAAATTCCGGCTATAACTGCCTTCGATGCAACACTTTCATACGTTAAAAAGAATTATAGAAAAGTCTCGGTCTATTGTCGTGATTATTTGCTACATCATTTTAATGGAATGATTGATGAAGAAAATCCTGAAGCGATTGTAATCGGTGATATTGCAGACAAATGGAATTACCGGATCATAAATGATATCTTCAAAAAAGTTTTAGCCGGCGCCGATTTGGTCGCAATGCACAAGAATAAATACTGGAATCCTTACGGTGAACTTTTAATTGATGCGGGTGCTTTTATAACCGGGATTGAATTCGCTTCAAATAAAGAAGCGATTCTTATCGGAAAACCTTCAGCTAATTTTTTTAAAGCAGCACTTGAAAAAATTAATTGCAATATTGAAAAGGGATTCTTTATGATAGGTGATGATATTGAGAATGATATTCTTGCAGCACAGATGATTGGCGGAACAGGAATACTTATTTACACTGGAAAAACAAAATTCACTCCCGATAGTACTGTTAGTAAAATTCCCAACTACGAAGCGCACTCACTGAAGGAAGTAATTTCAATTATACAGAAGGAATTTCTGTAGTAGCTTTTCTGATGCTTCCCCGTCTCATTGCATATTTAACAATTCTTTTCAAAGCTTGTGCATAACTCATTCCTCCGTGAGCAGCAGATCGCATAAATCCTGCACCTTCAGTAATATCAGGATTTGGATTGACCTCCAGAACATAAAGCTTATTTTCTTTTGAGAGACGCATATCTACTCTTGCATAATCTCTGCATCCCATAACTTTAAATGCTTTAAAAGCAATTTCTTTAGCTCTCTTTTCAATTTTTTGAGGAAGTTGTGCCGGACAAATAGGAATTGTTTTGTGATAAGATTCATGTTGAGGATCCCATTTTGCCTGGTAACTCACGATATTGTGAAGATGATCTGGCATTGTCGAAAAATCAATTTCACTTATCGGAAGAACACGCAATCTTTTATCACCCATCACTGCAACATTCAATTCTCTCCCTTCAATAAATTCTTCCACAAGAACCGGTTGATTAAAGTTTTTTAAAACATACTCGATTCTTATTCGCAGCTGTTTGCCGTTATTAACGATAGAATCATTTTCAATTCCTACACTCGCATCTTCAAAAGCAGGTTTTACCAGGAGCGGATATTTAATTCTATGAGGATACTTTGTTGATTTGACCTGAACAATAAAAAAATGAGGGATCCTGATACCAGCAGAACCAAGTAATCTTTTTGCAAGTATCTTGTTTTGACAATTTGCGAGTCCCATCGCAGGAGCGCCAGTATATGGAACGCCCATAAGCTCAAATAAACCAACAATGTTCATTTCGAGGCGAGGGTTATCCTTGTAAATTTCAACAAAATTGAAGATGACATCGGGTTTCTGTTCTTTTATATTATTGAGCAAAAGGTCGAGGTTATCTTTTATATTCAATGTATATGTATTAAATCCAACTGAGCTTAGTTTTTTAGCAATATAATCATATTCCTCCATCGGAGTAGTTTTCTCAACCTCAAAATAGGTCTTAAACTCAATCTCTTTAGGCTCTGTTTCTGATACCTTTCGATACATTTCCGGCTGAGCTTCATTATAAACGACGGCAACTTTTATTTTGGCTCTTCTCATGTCTCAAATTTAAAGATATTTTCTTTTTAATCGAAAGAAATGTGCTGACTAATTCATTTTGATTAATTAGATTTAGCATCTCAATATTATTGATCATGAGTTTCTACCCGCAACCAAATAAATATCAATGTGGACCCTTTGCATTAAAGTACGCACTTGTAATGCTGGGAATTTTCACGAGCGAAAAATCAATTGCAAGAAAAGCTGGCAGTTCCTGGTGGCATGGTACAGATGAATTAGGATTAGAAGAGGCTGCAAAATATTATGATTGCAGGTTTAAATATTTTCGTCGTGAAGTGGGACAAGATGCAATAAAAGTACTTATACAGCATCTCAAAAGAGGTTTCCCTTGTATTCTTAGTGTTGATAACTGGGGACATTGGATAACTGTCATAAACTGGCAGCAGGGAAAATTTATTTTGATGGACAGCTCGAAGGATAAAGTCATTCGGATTTATTCAACTAAGCAATTACTGAGCAGATGGAAGTTTATTGATCCGGATGATGAATTTAAAAGCTTTGATGGTTATGCACTGATTCCAAATTTTAAACCGAGAACACGCGCAAAATTCACTCTTGCTAAAGCCAGATATGTAATGCAGAAGAAAAATTCTGAACTTGCAAAACATTGGGATACTTATTTCAATGATTTAATTTCAATCTGCAAACCAAGAACTGCAACATCAATCCACACAATTTCATTTGGTGAGTTTTTGAGAAGATATGAAAAGATGATAATAGAAGAAGTTGTGTATTGGCACGGAATACCTACCTACAACGAACTTAGAAAAATTGTTGACAAAATGAAATTTATTGCAGATGTGTACAATCTTATCATTTATATTGATGAACACAAAAAAGCTTTGGTTGATATTACCAGCCTGCTGATGATGTATGCCTGCGGTAAATATGGTATGGAAAAAATCTATGCATAAAATTGAGTTCAGAAATGAGTGAAGTAAAAAGATTCAGCAAATTATTAAAGCCGGAATCAACAGCACTTTTAATAATTGATATTCAGGAAAGAATCCTGCCGGTTATCAGCAATCATGAACGGGTTGTTGAATATACATTGAAGTTAATAAAAGGTTTTAAAGCTTTAGGATTACCAATCTATTATACTGAACAATATCCAAAAGGACTCGGACCAACAACCAAAAAGATTACAGATGAACTTGTGGACTTAAAACTGTTTGATAAAATGTCGTTCAGTTGTTCAGGAGCCGGGGAGTTGTTCAATGAATTTAAAAAGAGAAACTTATCACAAATTGTAGTTTGCGGAGTGGAATCTCACGTCTGTGTTCAACAGACAGTTTTGGATTTAATAGAAAACGGGATGCAGGTAAACCTGGCAGCGGATGCTGTTTCATCGCGCAAAGAAATTGATTACCGCACAGCTCTTGACCGGATGAGATATCACGGTACCGAAATCACAACAACTGAAGCTATCCTTTTTGAACTTCTGAAAGTTTGCGGTACGCCGCAGTTTAAAGAAATTTCAAAGATTGTGAAATAGGTTTTATTTCACCACCATCCCAGGGCGTTGCACGACTGTCATTCCGAACTTGTTTCGGAATCTTTAATCGCGGTTTTGGTGAATAAGAAGAACCTGTCCAAAGGACTCCTTCGGAGAAACGAGTTCAGGTTGACAAAAAGAGACTCGTACACCATCCCCGACAAGGTCGGGATTTCTGACCTGTCTGTCGTAAGGCAGATGAATTGATCAGATCATTTAATCATCAACATCTTCTTTGTAGAAATGTATTCTCCTGCTTGCAATCTGTACACATACATTCCACTTGCTAAATGAGAAGCATTAAATTCAACTTCATAATATCCAGGCTGTTGTTCTTCATTTACTAATGTTACGACTTCACTGCCAAGTATATCGTAAATTTTTAATGATACAAAAGCCCCTCCTTTGGAGGGGTTTGGGGAGGCCGGTATTTGATACTGTATCGTTGTTGTTGGATTAAACGGATTAGGGAAATTCTGTTCAAGCTTGAATTCTTTCGGACCAATGTAACTGAAGATGAATGTCTTTGTCATCATCAGTCCGTTTGCATCCGTTATCATAAAATCAATTGTATCTTTCTTTGTAATTGAAACATTTCTGCTTATATCAAATGTGAATGTTACTTCCGCTTCTGCTATTGGTTCTATCCTCTCAATCGTTTGTTCTGATTGGTGAAATGTAATTCGCTCTTCCTGAAAGCCCCTCCTTTGTAGGAGTTGAGGAGGCATTACTTTAACATTTTCTGCAGGATTTGTTTCTGAAATATTTGCAACCGTTAGTGTTAACTCATTTCCCTTTGTTCCGGGTGTTACTTCGTAAACGGTTTGTGAAAATGAATAATGTGTTATTGCCAATACTATAATTAAAATTTTTATTTTCATTTCTTACCTCTGCATCTATGTCGTCCCTGACGGGACTTGATTTTTTTTGTTTTTTCTGTTTCTATAAATATGTCGCTCCTACGGAGCTATGAATCAGAACCTTCATCTTCATTTTTAATTTTTCATTGTAAATTCTTAATTGTTAATTTTTAATTGTTAATTATTCATTATGAATTATACATTCCTACGGAACGTTTAACTGAATCTCTACAAGTATATTTACAGAAATATCCTGCTGTTTATCAAGACTAACATTACCATACGTAGCTCTGAAGCTTAAGTTCTTTGGTAAAAGCTCTTTTGTTATTATTCCTTCTGAATTTGTAAGTCCGATATCTCGCCAAGCTGTTGAGTAATATTTTGTACTTGCACCTGCAAGCGGCTGATTGTTAAAATTGGTTACTTTTAATGTACACAGTACTGTTGCGAATGTTACTGTGCTGTTTACGCTTATGTCCTGCTGTTTGTCGTTTGGTACATATTCGTAAGTCATTCTAAAACTGTAATTGATTGGAAGTAGTTCTTTGTATGCAACTCCGTTTGATGTTGTTCCAAATGTTCTCCAAGCATCAGCATAGTATTGAACTGTACCCTGATCCCCCGAAGGGGCAGGCATTAAATTTCCTGAACTGTTTCTTAACTCTACCGCTGCGTTTACTGTTATAAAAGTGTAAGTATTGTTTTGTGCAGTAACATTATGAACAGTTTGATTTGCATATTCATAGAACATTCTTACGCTTACTGTTGGTTTTGTTGTTATCACTGTAAACGTTCCGTCTCCGTTGTTTACTGCATCTTTCCATCCGCTTGTGGCGGACTCATAATACATTACATTGCTTGCTTCTATTTGGTTGCCCAAACTGTTCTTTAAGTTTACGAGTAGGTTTGGGTTTGCTTGCGGCTCTGGAAGTCTGTCGAGAATGTATTGAGCATTCCAGTAAAGAAATTTCCAGCCTTCTATCGTTACAAAACGTGGATCTGAGTTGAGTGAATCTTTATAAACATTATCTACTAAATCCTGAAATGTTTTTACCTGAACTCTGCAAGTTAGTGAATCGCCATTTTGTAAGTTTGTTTTAGCAGTGGTTAAAATGTTTTTAAGTTCGTTTGAAAATGTTAGATCGCCGAGCCAGGTGTAAGTTAAAACACTATCTACATAATTAATTAAGTTATCTAATAAATCAAGTGTGAGTTTTGTAGAATCTGGTGGAACTGGAACAAATATTTCAACTTCATTTTCTATCAGAGATCTGGTTACCTCATCAGATTCATTTACTGCATATTCTTTTACGAACCGATAGTTTTGTAGAGTTCCAAATTCTTTTAATAAAGAATCAGCTATTATATAACGATATGAAGGAACAGGTTCTTGAACCAGCCTTTCTCTCATAAGCTCCGGAAGTTCAGAATAGTCAATTACAAATAATAACCAAAGTGATAAAATTCTTGAAGCATCGTCCGGCTCGTTCCTGAATGAATTAACAAGAACAGGTACAGCATCATTAGGATATTTATCTGCTATTATTGCATTTGCTATATATCTTGTAAAAGATGAGCCTCTGAAATTTTGTGCATAATCAAACACAACAGTTTTTGATTGTTGTAACAGATCAGGTCTATTATCAATGATCTTGGGAATTAAAGTAATATCAAAGAAATATTTTGATGCTTTATTGTTGTAATAATCAATAATATATTCAGCAGCAGAGTAATCTCCCAATTCAATTAATATTTTTGAACAATCATATCTTGTTTCAACAGGGTCATAACATTTGTTTGATGAATCAATAGCTATATGAGCTAGACTCTGAACATTATATGAACCCAGTTTTTGTAAGAGTCTTAAATAAATTGCAGTGCAATCTCCGTTTTGGGCTTTAGATTCTAATTTCGGGATCGCTTCAACGATATTATATTTTTCGACATTCAATAATGCATTGTAATTTTCTCTATTATTATTACTATCGAGACTATCAATAATTCGTTGCTTTTCTTGCTGCGTTAATTCCTGAGCACATAGTGGAAAACTAAATATTATAGTTAACAATAAAATTATAGTTATCTTCATTTTAATTTCCTTTTATTTAATTACAATCCCAAATGTTTTCAAACTCATTCAATAATACATCGATTCTATTTGTAACTATCGGAAAACCGTTAATGTAATTTTCGTGATCGACTTTTTGTCCATTAATAATAAAACTCTGATTTATATGGTTTTCATATCCTATTTTTAATCTCTGCTCAAATCCATTATATGTGCGTACGGCACCAACCGTTTCTCCAGCGACAATTTTCTGTAAATAGTTAAAATAAATTAGTTTAGCCTTTTCCTGATTATTAGCTTTTTTATTTTCTTGATCATAACTTCCACAGGTTACTTCCAACAAATCTAATGTTGGATAAAGGAAAGCATTTTGCAAACTATCTATGACCCACTGAAAATCCTGCCCGTGTGCATTTTCGTGTGCCATTTCAACTTCAAGAAAAATATATCCTCCAGCTCGTACTTTTGATGGGTATGATTTGTGTCCTTCTAAATCTTTTTTCGCATCACAAAGTTTAGTGTCATTATAAACGGTGGTTATTTCGCTTATGTGGTTTAATGGCTTTTGTCCAGCATTAGTAACGTTTGTAATACAGACATCCATTATTGTTTTGAAATAAGGAAATAATGGGAGTTTGTGTCCAAATCTCCAAATATTAAAATTATGAACATAACAAGCATTAATATTATTAATATTGAAATAATTTAGATCGTTAAGTTCTGACCACATTACGGAGAAAACACCGGATACTACTTGTCCTTGAGATGCATTATTTTGTTCAATTGTACACGCATCATTATTAAAAGATCCATTTGGAAAATGTTCAAAACGGAATGATGGTCTTAAAATTACTTCGTTGCAAATGTAATCTTCACACCCATCCCCCACCACCACCTTGCTAACACCCTCCAGATCGTGTGGTGTCCAGAAATTTTCTGGAAAACAGTAAGTACTTGGATTCATTGGTAGCGGCTCAGGTTCTTTTTTGTTTTTATTTGGATTAGTTATAATAGCTTCTTTTTCTTCTCCACCTTTATTCACAGGTCTGCTGCTTCCTCCTCCTTCTATCAATCCTACTCTTACCTTTACTGTATCCGTCTCCGTTAAATCATTCGCTGCAACAAAATATATCGGCTGATATACTTCTGCAAAATAATTTTCCATTGCTCCGTTATTAAGAATCAATCCTGCATCGCATCCTTCTATCATTCCGATCTCAAAACTATCCCATTGGGAAAAATCTTCGAGTGTTCCGTCAAATTTTTTTTTAATCATTATTAACTAAAATAAAAAACCCCGCTGTTTTCTTGCGGGATTAATTTAATCTTTTTTTCTATTCGTTTATTTCAACACCATCCCCGACAAGGTCGGGATTTCTGACCTGTCTGCAGTAAGGCAGATGAATTGATCGAATCATTTAATCATCAACATCTTCTTTGTAGAAATGTATTCTCCTGCCTGCAATCTATAAACATACATTCCACTTGCAAGATTACTTCCGTTGAACTGAACTTCGTAATATCCTGGCTGCTGTTCTGCATTTACTAATGTTACGACTTCACTGCCAAGTATATCGTAAATTTTTAATGATACAAAAGCCCCTCCTTTGGAGGGGTTTGGGGAGGCCGGTATTTGATACTGTATCGTTGTTGCTGGATTAAATGGATTCGGATAATTCTGCTCAAGCTTGAATTCTTTCGGACCAATGTAACTGAAGATGAATGTCTTTGTCATCATCAGTCCGTTTGCATCTGTTATCATAAAATCAATTGTATCTTTCTTTGTAATTGAAACATTTCTGCTTATATCAAATGTAAATGTTACTTCCGCTTCTGCTGCTGGTTCTATCCTCTCAATCGTTTGTTCTGATTGGTGAAATGTAATTTGCTCTTCCTGAAAGCCCCTCATTTGGAGGGGTTGGGGAGGCATTACTTTAACATTTTCTGCGGGATTTGTTTCTGAAACATTTGCAACCGTCAATGTTATTTCGTTGCCTTTTGTTCCGGGTGTAATTTCATAAACGGTTTGTGAATATGAAAAATGTGCTATTGCCAATACTATAATTAAAATTTTTATTTTCATTTCTTACCTCTGCATCTATGTCGTCCCTGACGGGACTTGATTTTTTTTGTTTTTTCTGTTTCTATAAATATGTCGCTCCTACGGAGCTATGAATCAGAACCTTCTTCTTCATTTTTAATTTTTCATTGTTAATTCTTAATTGTTAATTTTTAATTGTTAATTATTCATTATGAATTATACATTCCTACGGAACATTTAACTGAATCTCTACAAGTATATTTACAGAAATATCCTGCTGTTTATCAAGACTAACATTACCATACGTAGCTCTGAAGCTTAAGTTTTTTGGAAGAAGTTCTTTTGTTATTATTCCTTCTGCATTTGTAAGTCCGATATCTCTCCACGCTGTTGAGTAATATTTTGTACTTGCACCTGCTAACGGCTGATTGTTTGCATTGGTTACTTTTAATGTACACAATACTGTTGTGAATGTAACTGTACTGTTTGTGCTTATATCCTGCTGTTTGTCATTAGGTATATATTCATAAGTCATTCTAAAACTGTAATTGATTGGCAGAAGTTCTTTGTATGCAACTCCGTTTGTTGTTGTGCCAAATGTTCTCCAAGCATCAGCATAGTATTGAACTGTACCCTGATCACCCGAAGGGGCAGGCATCAAATTTCCTGAACTGTTCTTTAACTGAACTGCAGTGTTTACTGTTGTAAATGTATAAGTGTTGTTTTGTGCAGGAACATTATGAACAGTTTGGTTTGCAAACTCGTAGAACATTCTTATGCTTACTGTTGATTTTGTTGTTATTACTGTAAAAGTTCCATCTCCGTTGTTTACTGCATCTTTCCATCCGCTTGTGGCGGACTCATAGTACGTTACATTACCTGCTGGTATTTGCACCCCAAAACTGTTCTTTAGGTTTACAAGTAAGTTAGGGTTTGCTTGCGGTTCCGGAAGTCTGTCGAGAATGTACTGAGCATAATAATATAGAAATTGCCATCCTTCGAGTGTTACAAATTCTGGTGTTGTATTAAGTGTATCTTGAAACTCAAAATTAACTAAGTCTTGATATTGTTTTATATAATTTGCGCAGAATATAGAATCACTGTTTAATATTTTAGTCTTTGCATTATCCAAATTGTAATTAAGTAAATTTTTAGTAGTACTATCAATCCATTGAAATGCAAATGTTTTATTTGTTATAATTTTTAAACTGTCTATCATTTCCGGCAATGTTATATTCATAGGAAATTCTTTAGGTGTAAAATTCTCTAATGCATGACTTACAAACCTTTTTGCTAATGAATCTGTTTCCCAATTATAAAAATTTACTATATAATTTAAATTTTCAGGATTACCATAGCGATTGAATAGTGTATCAATGAAATATCTTTTGTAAACAGCCGCAGGTTCGTTATATATCTGCTCTTTTATTAAATTTTCTAAGCCATCATAATTATACTTACAGAGAAACTCAAATGAAATAATTCTTGAAGAGCTAAATTCTTTACCAGATTCTTCAACATTTTTAAAGAAATTAATATAAATCGGTATCATTTCGGCACCATAAACTTCTTCCAACTGATGAACTGCATTAAATCTAATTCTATAATCTTCAGAATTGTTAGCTGCATTTATTAATATACTTTTTGCTTCATTCTCATATTGGGGAACATTTCTAATCAGGTTTGGTAATAACCATATTGATTCAACATCGTAAGGTTTTACCCGTAGTTGCTGCATTACATAGTCAGCTTGAGAATAATCATTTATGTAAAATAAAGCTTGATTTACATGGGCTTTTGCGCTTAGTTTATTTTCACTCCCAAAGAATCTGGATGAATTGTAAAAATCAACGGAATCTATAAATGCTATAGCCAATTGCTGTGTATTCGGGGCATTTAAATAAGCCATTGCCCATAGAATACTAAGTTGAATAGGTACTTCTTGTTTCCAGATAATATTTTCTAAAACTTGTATAGCTTCGTATAGTTTGAATTGTATCGTATAATCTACACCAGCCCACACTACTGAACCTTTATCACTTGAAAGATATAGTAATATCTTTTGTTTAAATTCCTCATCAATCTCCTGGCTTTTGATTTGTATGCTTAGAAGAATAAGAAATATTGCTAAAATTGAAAATCTATTACACATTTTTCCACCTTAAAAGATTAATTACATTTTATTTTTAATTCTTCGGTTCTGCTTTTATTAATACTTATAATACGATTATTTATTTCATCAATATAATCTTGAATAATACTTTGCACTTCATATAAATCGTGGGAAACAGTTTCATAAGTTTCGTTTTCTATTGTTTCATCTTTACCTGTTATAAATGTATAAACTTTTTTTAAATCCTTCTGAAACTCTTGATACACATTATCCAGGTACACTTGAATTTTATCAATTGCTACATCGTAATTAGGAGCATCTTTACATTTGTATTTTGTATCTAGGAGTGTGGTATTGTATTTATCTACATCATTTTCTGGATAATAATATACGGTCTTTGCTATGGCAGTAAAAAAATCTGTTTTATGTAATCTCTCGTGTGCCATCACTTGTTCCTCAATTATAAATTCTACATCTACCCCATATTTCTTTTGTAATTCGAAATCTTCCAGAGCTTTACATAATTTATCTTCAGGAATTTTATTCCATACATCATCCAAGCTTCTGATAATGCCACTTTCAGGTACGCATTCAGGACAGAAAACTGTGTATGCTCTGATATAAATAGGATCTGAATTATAATTTAACTGCCATATTCCTTTCACACTATCAAAATAAGGCTCTACAGTGAATTGTGGTTCCCAAAACGGGCCATCATATATTGGATGAAAAAATCCATATTTACCAGTACATAAACTTTTTATATCATTTTTTTCATCCTCTAAACAGTTGCTCATATTAATTTCTTTAACATCAATCTTAGGACGTTTTATCGAAACAGGACAAGCCCATTCAGGTTTGTCACACCCATCCCCCACTTCCAGATAAAAATCGTTATTCAACAGGGATTCAAATATTTCTGCGGAACAATATAATATAGGGTTTTCGGCCGGTGGTGTTTGCTGTCTTTGTTTTTGTTTATCTGCTAAATTAGTTTGGTTTGTATTTGTGTTTTTCTGCTTAACTGGTCGAGTACCAAAACTTGGAGATTTTGGTACACCTATTTGCAACTTTACTGTTCCGTTCTCAGCTATGCTATCAACTACAAATTGTATCGGTTGTAATACATCATAAAAATATGCTCCGCTCTCTCCTCCAACCAATATCTCCCCTAATGCGCATCCTTCAACTTTAGCTATTTCAAATCCCTGCCATTCAGGAAAATCTTCTATAGTGCCATCCTGATATTTCTTTTGTATAATTATTGTGGCTGTATCTCCTGGTGCCAACACCGATGGTATTGCTGTGATTTCTAATTCAACTGGCCTAACTTTATATTGTAAATTTATTGGCTCAATCCCTGATTCGCTTGTGCTTATTCTTATTATTACTTCTTCATCCTGCTCTGATCTTATTCCGTTTGCAACTATATATATTCCTCCACCAATAAATGTTGTTCCATATTGATTTGTGTTTGAGTTCCATAGCTGACAATATTCATTGCCCTGTATTATCTCCTTGATTATTGATACTGTATCCGGTAGCCACGGCCAATATGTGTTGCATTGGTTCAAAACTTCATAATTATCTACTACTTCATAATCTCCGTATTCCATCAACTCAATTGTGTCTGTTGGTGTTATGTGGAATAATGGTCTGTAAACTTCAAAGCTATAATGTGCAACCTTTGTACTATTAGCAAATTTTATTTTTACCTGTGCCATATTCCCCGGTCCCTGTTTGTTAAAAACAAGATGTAAGCAATAATTGTAATCTATATAAAAATTTTCTCCCTCATCTGAATATGGTCCATCACAATCCAGGAAGCTTGTCCTTGGTTGAACATATTCAAATCCTTCTTCTATTGTTACTATCCAGTAATCATCATTAAAGTCAAAGTGAATACAATCGTTGTATCCGCCAAAACCGATGGCTGAACAATCACCATACCATACCGAATATGTTTTATCATCTCCATCTGTAACAATTATTTCAGGATCATATTCAAATTTATTACAGATTGATGTGTCGATATTAAATGTAGGATTGTTCGATACAGGTATTTTTAACGGTTCTATTTCAACTCTTTCTTTTATTATTACTTGGGCGGTAACGCTAGAAGATAGAAGCAATAGGTAAAAAGTAAAAGTAAGTAGTGAGTAGTGAGTAGTGAGTAGTGAAAGTTTACTCAATTTGTTTTGTTTGTCAAGTTCTTTTTTTTCCAAACTTCTTTTCATAAAGTTTTACTCCACTGATTGAAAGGTTTTTCTCCCGCTTTCTTTCTGCTTTTATTTCCCGTCTGTAACTTATCTTCTTTCTTTTGCTTTATCAATAGAGGTTGTACATTATATTATTTGCGGACGCTAAAGTATCTTATTTTAAAACTCATCACCTATCTAAATAAATTAGGTGGGTCTGTGGTTCATTTGCTTTGACTACAAATGTTAAATTTTCTAACAGCAAAAAAACATTGCGATTTGCTATGATTTTTGAATACATACTGTAAATTTTACCCTAAATCGATTCAAAAAACTCGGTATTCCAATACCATAATATTTCCATGATGGCACAAGGCTTGCCGTAACATAACATTAATAAGTCAGTTATAAAGAATTGAACGAACAGCCGAGTGAATAATACAGTATTAAATACTCACCCCATTGTGGATGAAGCGTTAAAAAATTTTTTCGATAAAGCTGATAGAAAAGATTTTGTTGACAAACTGTCCATTGATACTGTTCAAAAGGATAGTGCAAAGGATAGCACCAGAGATCGTATTATAGATATAAGTTCATCACCGCAAACTCGTTACCAGATAGACCAGATAATTACTTTTGCTGAGACAAGATTAAACGAAGAAAAGTTTATTCAATTTTTACTTTATCTTGGTCAGCATACAATCATCGCTGGTGAAAATACGATCGCATTGGAAATACACGAAAAAATTATCCACTTGTGCAATGATAAAATTGAGATGACTGATATCGGAGCTAACGCACTGCTTGCAATAGGTGAGATTTATAGTCGTCAGGCACAATGGGAATTAAGTATAAGTTATCTGGACAGGTCAATTCAGATTTTCCGGAATGAAAACGATACCAGGGGAAACATTCACTGTCAGAATATTCTCGGAACTATTCATGGTGATCAGGGAAATCTAAACAAAGCTAAAGAGCATTTCGAAAATGCATTAATTGCATTGCAGGAAGTAAAGGATATTTCATTAATCGGTACTATTGAAATTAATCTTGGAATAATCAATGGTATGCAAGGTAATTTTAATGAAGCTCTTTCATACCTGAAAAGGGCACTTTTGAATTTTGAAAAAATTGGTGACATAAAAAGAATAGCTGAAATTAAACAGAATCTTGGAATGGTTTATACAAAGAAGAAAGAATATTCAACTGCAATAAATGAGTTCAACGAAAGTATTGAACTATCTATCCGTTCCAATTATTTGCAGAATTTAGGTATCGCTTACATCAACAAAGCTTTTGTTTATCTCCAGCAAAATGACTTTGATTTTGCAGGCGCTTTCGCTAATAAATCTATGGAAATAGCCAACAAAATAAACGATAAACTTTCCATTGCGGAAGTTTATAAAATAAAAGGAATCATTAATAGTCATAAGAACAATATTGAAGCTGCTGAAAATTCTTTGCTCACGGCTTACAGGTTGAATAAAGATTTGAACAACCAGTTAAATTTAGCTGAGGTTGCATGCGAACTTGGTGTCTTGTTTAAGAAAAAAGGCGAGTTAGCGAAAGCCGGTAAATATCTTAATGAAGCACTTGGATATTTTAAAAAGATAGATTCAAAAGCAGATATTACTTACCTTGAAAAATTAGTGGCAAGTTAAATTCACTAACACATTCCTCTAAAAAATCTTAGATTAACTTTTTTCACACTTCAACACAATTATGATTTGGTTCGGTTAAAAAAAATTAATAAAAAAACCTGTCCAATATTATTCGGACAGGTTTAAAATGCATTACGCCCTTCTTAATATGTTGTTAATGCTGAAAGAAGACTTAAGCCAAATACTGCAAAGAAAATAGCAGTCAGGATCAGCGTTAAAATCCAGTAGATAGCAATCAGCACAATAATAATAACAATCAGGTAAACAGCTTTTTTATCTTCAGGGGTTTTCATTATTGGAGATAAGCCCATGTATAGCAAAAACAGTCCATACAAACCCAGTAAAAACGCAAGCCAACCTATTGCCGGAAGAATGCCAAGTATTCCCGCAATCCAAATTGGCGTCATTGAATATGCTACCAGTTGAACTGCTCGTCCAAAGTTTTTTGCAGAACCAAAACTTCCGGCTAATGCATCAATAACAAAAGCTGCAATGAGTACTGATAAAAATGCGTTTAGCAATTGAACAAGTCCCATGGCAATTCCGTAAGTAACGGATGTAAAACCCAAAATGCCAATAACACCCCAGCCGACTATCGAAGCAATCGTTGGTATTAATGCAAGTGGAAGAACATATCCAACCATGATCTGCTGAACATTTGGTTCCTCAGCAGCTACTTTCTCCCACTCCGTTTTGGGAGTTATAATAATGTTTTTTGCCCGTTCAACAAGGTTCATAAATTACTCCTTTTAATGTTGATGAATGTGAAAGAGAAATTCGTTATTCACTAATTGGGTTTGCTTCTTTCATTGATTCCAGCTTACCAATATCAACCTGATCAATAGCAGATTTTATTTCAGCCATCGAAACAGCATTGCCGTGAACCGCAACAATAAATCTACCTGAAATTAAAACTTCAAAACTTCCGTACTGATCCTGATTGTTATATTTTTCAAAACCTTTGTGCCCTTTATATTTGATCGTTTTTTCATAACCTGATTCGTCCTCTTTATCTATATCTGCTATTGACCATCCCCAGGCTGCAAGACCAGTAAATCCGGTTGCGCCGCTTATATCCGTTATTTCCAAATCAATACGTTTGGAATAATCTTCATTATTGTAATCTGCTTCAGCCTTCGAAACAGTAAAACCCATTGCACCGCTTTTTTCACCTTCTGCATTTGTTCGTTTTAAATCACCAAGTGATTCGGGTAACAAAGCTTTCAGTTCTCTAAAGTCAACAACTTCATATTTTTTACCTTCTTCAATATTTTTCTGGACATCTTTCATATTATCTACAAAATCATCCAGACTTTTAATACCTGTTTTATCTTCAGATTCATTTTTTTGATTTTCATTTGGCTGGTTATTATCTCCCTTACCACAACCTGCAAGCAGGATTATTGTAGAAAGGAAAAGGTAGGTAATTATTCTCCACATAATTGAGCCTCCGATCAAATTATTTTTTTGTTGATGGTCAATAATTATTTGCACTCTAATATTATTACGAATTGAACATCATGGAAAATTAAATTCATAATAGATTGCTCACAAAACTTAGCAAAATTAGCTTTTCAAATCAATAGTTAGTTGAGCCGGTTTATTTTATTAAAACTATCATCTGATTTACATTCAGACATAATTTATGAGATCAGCAAAATGACGTAAAGATAATATCGGATTCCATATTTATTTTTTCCATGCAGAGACAACCAGGTCCTTAGATTCTACATTAAAATCTGATAAGCCGAGATCTGAGAAAAACTGAATTGAATAAAAGCCGGTCTTGAGCAATTCTCTGTCGAAATCCGCTCTAGAATGTGGAAAAAGTTTTGTGGAAATCAGAGACTGTTCAGATGGTTTTAATTTTGAGAAAGTTAAAATATTGAAGACTAAATACTCATTATAAAAATCATAAAACCTGATAAAATAATTGTCTTTTCCCTCTCTGATATTTACTATTCGTTTTTCATTGTTCAGAATATTTGCATAATTAAGAATCTGAACTAATAATCTTCCTCCAGGTTTTAGAATCCTATAACACCGTTGTATTGATTCAGCAAATTTGTTTGACGGAATATTAGCGAATGTATTTCCAAGAGATACTACTAAATCAAATTGATCATTAAACTCCTTCGGGATTTCGTCAGAAGAAGAAATATAGAAATTAATTTGACTGTCATATATGGCTGCATTTGTTTTTGCCACACTGATCATCTCAGATGAGGGATCGAATGCAGTAACTTTCAATCCTGATAAACTAAGAGCTATCGAATCAACACCGGTGCCGCAACCAATGTCTGCAGCAGATTTAATTTTATCATCTATGAATCCGGCTAAATCTTTACTTTTCTTTTCAATTAATTTTCCAAACGACACCATATCATCATAACCTGATGCTATTTCATTATAAAAATCGGTATTTGATAAAATTTTTACCATACTAAAAAAGTGTTTTCGGGTTCAAAGATATATTTTTATTTTTACAGTCAGATAAGTAATAAATTCTATTTAATCTTCTTAGAAAATTAAGGAAGTTGTAATGTCAAATCCACTTATTTCTCATATCGAAATTCCATCTACAGATCTTACACGTTCATCTGAATTTTTCAAAAAAGTTTTTAATTGGGAATTCAAACCTTTCGGGAATGGTTATTTACTCTTTAACAACCATCAGGGAATTATGGCAGGGTTGAGAAAAGTAGAATCTGTAGTTAAAGGGGATAGTACAGTTTTCCACGTAACTATTGATAATCTTGAGCAGATTCTGGAAAAAGCTATTTCTGCCGGTGGTCATATTAAAACCGGAAAAACTACTATCCCCGCAATGGGTTGGTACGCTGTCATTTTTGATCTTGATGGCAACAGCATCGGACTTTATCAAAAAAGCTCATAAGTTTTAAGATTAATTTTTGTATAAAAACTAATCAAGCTGAAATTATTTTTGCTTCTTCGGTCTCTTCAATCCGGTAAGTATGATTTATAGTCATTGCCTTTTGCAGCATTGCAGATACACCGCAATAAGTTTGAGTTGAAAGTTCTATTGCTCTTTCAACATCTTTTTCTTTTATGTCTTTTCCGTAAAAAACGTATTCCAAATCTACGTGTGAAAATACTTTTGGATGCGTTTCGGTTTGCTGTGCCGTGATATTAATTTCAAAATCAGAAAGATTAACCCGCTTTTTTTGAAGAATGCTCACAACATCGCTTCCAGTGCAGCCAGCTAATGCCATAAGAACCAGTTCTTTTGGTCTTGAACCAGCATCGCTTCCACCTAATTTTTCAGGACCATCCATTGTAATCCAATGATTTGTATCCCCTTTTGCCGTAAATGTCAATCCCTTTACTTGCTTCAGGTAAACTTTTTTTGTTTCCATTTCTCCCTTTCTTCAGAAATATGTTAAATCGTAGAAGTAAGATGCAATGTTCAGTAATAAGATTCAGTCCAATAATTGCATAATCAAAATAGCATTAAATCGTTCACGTGAGTATTACTAGAACAAAACTTTTTACTTCTATTCGTTGAGAAGAAAAAGATAAATAAGAAGAAAATGTATTCGATTGTATGAGCAGCCTGATAATTATTTGTGATGAAAGTGTTACTTATGAGTTAATTTTTTAATAATCTGCCATGCTTCTTCAATATGTCTTCTTTCGTGCCTTATACTTCCAATTGTCAGTCTTATTACAAACTTGTCATTAAGTTTTGTGTGAGATAAAAATATTTTTCCGGAAAAATTAATTTTTTCAAATAGTTTTTCATTTAAATTGTTTAATTCTTCCTCTGTTTTATTTCCGGGATTGTATCTGAAACAAATAGTGGAAAACAGCACAGGAGCCATCAACTCAAAATCATTTTCATTGTCAACCCATTCAGCAAATTCTTTTGCAAGTTTAATATGATTTTTAATTCTTGAAGCTAATCCATCTACTCCAAAATATCTTATGATGAACCACAATTTAAGTGAACGAAATCTTCTTCCAAGCTGAATTCCATAATCCATCAAATTTTCTACTTCATCATCTACTTTTGTTTTAAGATATTCTGGAACCAGACTAAATGCTTGCTTAAGTATTTCTGGCTTGCGTGTAAAGTAGATGCTCAGATCCATTGGAGTGAACATCCATTTGTGAGGATTAACAACTATTGAATCTGCTTTCTCCCAGGCTTTTGTAATCCATTTCATTTCAGGAATCATTGCAGCAACTCCAGCATAAGCAGCATCAATGTGAAGCCAGATATTATACTTCTCACATAATTCAGCAATTTCCTCAATAGGATCGATACTTGTCGTTGATGTTGTTCCAACTGTTGCAACAACACAAAATGGTTTATTCCCTTCTAAAAAATCTTCAACAATTTTCTGCTCAAGTTTTTTAGGAATCAATTCAAATTTATTGTTGACAGGAATTTTTTTCACGCCTTCAATACCAATTCCAAGTGTAACGGCTCCTTTTTCTATTGATGAGTGAGCGTGTTCTGAACAATACATTCTGAGTTTTGGGATTTCTTCTCTTCCAGTCATTCCTTTTTCTCTGAATACCAAATTCAATTGCTCACGTGCAGAAGCAATCGCATGCATCGAACTGGTTGAAGCAGTATCGTAAATAATTCCCCAATAATTTTCCGGCAAACCGATCATTTGTCTGAACCAATTCATCATTGCTCTTTCAAGTTCAGTGAAAACAGGAGAAGTTTTCCACAGCATTCCGTTTATTCCTAATCCTGCTGTCAATAACTCTGCGAGAATTCCCGGACCACTTGAAGTTGAATTGAAGTAAGCCATAAACCCCGGATGATTCCAATGAGTAATTCCATCCATCAAAATTTTGTCAACATCTTTCAAAACATTTTCAATGTCCTCGCCTTTCTGTGGTGGAGATTCAGGAATTCTTTTGAGAATATCGCCAGGATTTACTTGTGACAGTGGTGGATATTTTTCAATATCATTTAAGTAATCAGCAATCCAATCAATTAGTTGATGACCGCTTTTTCTGAATTCTTCAATTGGCATATCTGACATAGTTTTTCTCATTCGTTTATAAATAATCTATGACGGAAAAATAAGAAATGAATTTGTCTTTATTCACTTAGTATATTTTGATAAGTTTATGTGTGTGATTAAAAATAATTTCACATCAAATATCTATGAATAAATTTACTCCGATCATATTAGTATTTATCCTGATTTTAATTTTTTCGTGCACCGAGCAACTGCCTCTTGATAAAGATTTGACAAAGAAAAGTTATCAATTAATTAATCAGGATAGCCTGAACGTGATTTTTCCTGATGTTATAAAGGGACAAATTACTGTAATGGGATTTATCTTCACTCATTGTCCTGACATTTGTCCGATGACGACTCACAATATGTTTCTGACAGAAAAAAAACTAAAGGAAGATGGAATTGATGACGTAAAATTCGTGGCGTTAAGTTTTGATCCTGAAAGAGATACTCCGGAAGTACTTAAAAAATTTGCAGAAGCGCGTGAGCTGGATTTTAGTAGCTGGACATTGTTAACCGGTGAGAGAAGCACTATCAATGAGTTGTTAAAAAGGTTTGATGTAAAAGCCATCAAAACAGATGAAGCAATAGATTCGTCCGGTAACTATGAATATTCGATGATGCATACAGATAGAATTTCTCTTATTGATGAAAACTCCAGCCTGAAGAAAAATTATGTGGGCAGCAAATTAAACGTTGAAGAATTAATTAAAGACATAAAATTATTAAAGGATAAAAAATGAATATTTTATTTTCACTCTTATTCGTCTTCTTTGGCTCCGGAGATAAAATTCAAATCAAAGATGCATGGATGCGACCATCAGCAGAAAAAATGACAACTGCACTTTATTTTATAATTGAAAATAAATCTGAAACTGCGGATACATTATTTAAAATAGATTCCAGGCTCGCTGAAAAGGTTGAAATGCATGAAACGTATTCGGAAGGTGAAATGATGGGTATGCGTAAAGTTGATATGATCATTATCGAAGGAGGAAGTTCTTTTGAATTGAAACCAGGTGCACATCATATTATGGTAATGAAACTAAAGCAAAATATTAATGATGGAGATAAAGGCGAGTTTGTTCTTCACTTTAAACAAGCAGGTGAAATAAAAATTACTGCAACTGCAAAGAAGCCGAAATAAGGAACTCAGATTCCGGACTCTCCACTTTTGGTGGAGCGCTGGAATGACACCGCGAACTTTAAATCAACGAATTATAAAATGTAAATTAAAACTCCCTTCCCCTTGGGGGAAGGGTTGGGGATGGGGCCTACTTCTCGAAAAATTCTTCGGCGAACCTCTTCCAGTTAATATCGTCCAGCTTTTCCATTTCTCCAACGAAAATTGCACCTTCGGGTTCAAGTCCGGCTTCTTTGCTGGTCATAGTTTTCTTTTTTAATACCTGAAGTCTTTCAATATCTTCCTGATAAAATGAAACTGCAGATTTACCAATTCTCAATGAAGTAATTTCAGAATCCAATTCATCGGCGTCTATTTCACAAACATAATTTTTTTCATAAGAAGAAATTTCGAATGAATCAAGTTCGCTGTTTATAAACTTGTTAACTTCTTTAACTTTGCCACTGACCGGCGACTTAAATGAGATTGTTCTTTGTCCCTGAGTGATTGTAAAGAGTGATTGTCCTTTCTTAATTACCATTCCTAAGTTTGGTAAACCTACTGAATCAATTTTCCCGATAACTTTATTTGCAAAATCATCTATTCCAACTTTAACAGTTCCTGTTTCACTCACTGTTGCCCAGCAATGTCCATCAGAAATAAATACTCCACCCGGAATCTGAAATTCGGGAGCTTTTGTTCCAGCAACTTCTTTCAGATGTGTAATATGAACTTTCGGTTTAAGAGTTTTA
>WBZR01000109.1_pt1 | contig 91437 bp, 63 predicted proteins | sample 5204231 | NCBI WGS metagenome assembly WBZR01 (sample SAMN12412403, study PRJNA552823) | activated sludge metagenome | isolation source: activated sludge from anammox sidestream of wastewater treatment plant... | place: USA: Virginia | collected 2017-08
AGCAGTGCTCACCATCATAACATTAAAATTGAGATAGAATAAACATTGCATAAAGATCTGAATAATGAAAATTGTGATACTTGGTGGCGGTGAAAGTGGTGTAGGGAGTGCTGTTTTGGCACATTCACTAGGTCATGATGTTTTTTTATCTGATGGAGGAATGCTCAGAGATGATTATAAGCATACTCTCGAATCACTTGGTATCCCTTTTGAAGAAGGTGGACACCAGTTTGAAAACCTCGCTGATGCCACACTAATAGTGAAAAGCCCGGGTATAGCAGATAATGCAGCAATAGTCAAAAAGTTGAACGAGCTTGAGATTCCGACTATTTCTGAGATAGAATTTGGCTACCGACATACGGATGCCAAGATAATTGCCATCACAGGTAGCAACGGTAAGACCACCACTACTTCGCTTGTTTATCATATATTGAATCAGGCAGGTTTTAATGTTGCTCTTGGGGGCAATATCGGGAAGAGCTTTGCCGCATTAGTAGCTGAAGGTGGCTACGATTATTATGTGTTGGAGATCAGTAGTTTTCAATTAGATGGTATTCAGGATTTTAGACCGGATATTGCTATACTATTGAACATAACACCTGACCATCTTGACAGATATGATTACAAATTCGAAAATTATATCGCATCAAAGTTCAGGATTACTGAAAACCAAACCAATAAGGATTTGATGATATATTGGGCGGAGGATCCGGTCATTGCTTCAAATTCTCAATTTTTCAACAACATCACGAAAAAAAAGGGTATTAAAGGACCTTTTGTAAAAGATGGGATTTTCAGCATTGGAGATTTTGCATGCCAAGCGGATAATATTTCAATAAAAGGCCCACATAATGAAATAAATGCAGCCTGTGCAGTAACTGCAGCACTTGACCTAGGGATCACAGATGAGGTGATAGCAAACGCATTGGCTACTTTCGTAAATATGCCACACCGACTTGAATATGTTGCAACAATAGGAGGTGTAAGTTTTATCAACGACAGTAAAGCCACCAATGTAGATGCGGCTTGGTATGGACTCAGTGCAGTTAATAATCCTGTAATCTGGATAGTCGGAGGGACAGATAAAGGCAATGATTACACACCTTTGACCGAGCAGGTAAAAAATAAAGTAAAAGCCATTGTCTGTATGGGAGCAGACAACAGCAAAATCATAGATTTTTTCAGCAATATTGTTGAAACTATCAAAGACACACACTCAGCAGAAGAAGCAGTTGATATAGCTTTCTCGCTGGCCAATCAGGGCGATACAGTATTGCTTTCACCGGCATGCGCAAGCTTTGACCTTTTTAATAATTACGAACATCGCGGAGAAACCTTTAAGAAAGCAGTGAAAAATTTAATTATTAAAATTGAAAGTTGATAAAGTATGGTAGCCAGAGCATTAAAAAGCATTTATAACGGCGAAAGAGGTGACCGCATGATTTGGTTTATAATCATCGCACTCGGTATGGTTAGTTTGTTAGCAGTTTACAGCTCATCTATGGGGCTTGCATTTAAAAATAATTCAACAGCACATTTGTACTTGCTGCAGCATTTTCTCATTCTGTCTGTAGGGTTTGTGATCATCTACATAGTATCACTCATGAATCACATCAAATTTTCAACAATCGGTGTGGCTTTGATGATATTGGCTGTGTTGTTGTTGGTTTATACTTTGTTTTTCGGTTCGTCTATCAATGGTGCTTCGAGATGGATCAGGATACCGATCATCAACATTACTTTCCAGACTTCTGATTTTGCTAAACTTGCACTTGTCATCTATCTGGCAAGGATACTCACTACCAAGCAGGAGAAAATTAAAGACTTTAAGGCTGCATTTGTTCCGATCTTGTTCCCGGTTGCCATTGTTTGTTTTTTGATTGCCCCTTTTAATCTTTCTACCGCAATGTTAATATTCCTTACTTCCATGGTAATGATGTTTATCGGCAGGGTAAGGGTAAAATTTATGGCTGGCCTGGCAGCAATGGGAGTTGGTATGCTTGGGCTTTTATACATTTTGTGGTGGTTTTTCCCGAATCACGTCAGGGTACAAACCTGGTCGAACAGAATTCAGGATTTTATGGCGAATGGTGATGGTTCGTTCCAGAATGTACAGGCAAAAATTGCAATAGCCAATGGTGGATTCTTTGGTGCCGGTGTCGGTGACGGCGGGCATCTTCGGTTCCTGCCTTCGGCTTATGCTGACTTTATATACGCATCTATTTGTGAAGAGTATGGTGTGTTTGGTGGTGCTATTATATTGATATTATTTGTTTGGTTTTTTATACGGGTCGTTGTACTTGTTGCAAAAAGTCCGAAAACTTTCGGAACCCTTTTGGCCATAGGACTAGCACTGCTCATTACCGTACAGGCTTTGACCAATATGGCGGTGTCCGTCCATTTGTTGCCCGTTACAGGGCTTACATTGCCTTTGGTGTCTAAAGGTGGCACATCATTGATTTTTACAAGTATTGCTTTAGGGATGATTTTGAGTGTATCCAGATACGTTGAAAAATCTACAAAATCTGCTATTAAAGAGACGAACAAAAATGAAGCTGTCGTATCTGAAAATGATGAAGTGAATGTAACAGAGGCAGTTCCACCTTTTGATATTGCGTATGTAGTTGATGATACTAAAAAAGGCACCAACATAGTATGAAACTGATTATCGCAGGCGGAGGTACCGGAGGCCATGTCTTTCCGGCTATAGCTATAGCTAATGCTGTCAGAGCTCTCAGGTCTGATACTGAGATACTATTTGTCGGAGCAAAAGATAAGCTCGAAATGGAAAAAGTGCCCGCAGCTGGCTACAAGATAGAAGGCTTGTGGATTAGCGGATTTCAAAGAAACTTGAGCTTAAAAAATTTAAGCTTTCCGCTGAAGCTTGCACACAGTATGATCAGATCAAGAAAAATTCTGTCAACATTCAGACCCGATGTGGTCGTAGGTGTAGGTGGTTTTGCCAGTGGCCCAATTCTTAAAGCGGCAGCACAGAAGGGCATTCCGGTGATAATACAAGAGCAAAACTCGTATGCCGGCGTTACCAATAAGTTACTTGCCCGCTCAGCTGCTGCCATTTGTGTTGCGTACGAAGGAATGGACAAATTTTTCCCTAAGGATAAGATCATACTTACCGGGAATCCGGTTCGTACGGATGTTGCTGACATCGAAGGTAAGCGGCCCGAAGCCTGTAAATTATTCTCACTCGATCCGAATAAGAAAACTATTGTGGTACTAGGTGGAAGTCTTGGTGCGCTTACACTTAATGACTCTGTAAGGCTTGCACATAGCTTTTTGGCGAAACACAATGATGTTCAACTGTTGTGGCAATGTGGTAAATCACATTTCGATACATTTAAGCAATCAGAATCTGCCAGGCTACATAATGTACGAATCATGCCGTTCATCGAAAGAATGGATCTAGCTTATGCTATAGCAGATGTGATTGTAGCCCGGGCCGGAGCACTTACAGTTTCTGAACTCTGCCTGGTCGAAAAACCGGTTATTCTGGTTCCGTCGCCTAATGTAGCCGAAGATCATCAGACCAAAAATGCACTTTCTCTGGTACGGAATAATGCTGCTTTACTGGTTAAAGACCAAGATGCACGAACGAATCTTTTTCCACTGGCTCATAAATTATTAAATGATAAAGATACCTGTAGGGCAATGTCTGTACAGATTGGTTTATTGGCCCGGCCAGATGCGGCACGCGATATTGCACAAGTAATCATTTCAAATGCTAATATCTGATGTTAAACTTGGCTGACATACGGAAAGTTTTTCTCATCGGTATCGGTGGTATCGGCATGAGTGCCTTGGCTCGTTACTTTAAGTTGATGGGAAAGGAAGTGAACGGCTACGACAAAACGCAAACAGCATTGGTCACTCAACTTATCCGTGAAGGCATCAATATTCATTTCGAAGACTCTGTTGATCTTATTCCAACTGATACCGACCTCGTTATCTACACGCCGGCCATTCCGGCACAGCACGCGCAGTTTCAATATTTCAAAGACAATGGATATTCACTTTACAAAAGGTCTCAGATACTGGGTTTCTTGTCGAATGAATATAAGGTACTGGCAGTGGCAGGTACACATGGCAAGACTACAACAAGCTCTTTGCTCACACATTTGTTGTTGTCGGGTGGCATCGATTGTACTGCTTTCTTAGGTGGCATTTCTGAAAGTCTGGGCTCTAACTTTGTTTTTGGTAAGTCACCATGGATGGTTGTAGAAGCAGATGAGTACGACCGGTCGTTCCTTACACTACATCCCGAACACTCTGTCATTACTTCAGCAGACCCCGACCATCTTGATATTTATGGCAATGAAGCTGAAATGCTAAAAACTTTTGTCCAATTTGCATCCCAGAATAGCAAAAACGGTCAGGTTTTTATTAAAGAAGGCCTTGCAATAACACAGGATGTGAAAGCGCTTCATACCAATGTCCAAACTTATGGTATAGGTGCAGGTGAAATTTATGCTTCAGAAATTACGATTAAAGAAGGATATTTCCATTTTGATTATTGCAATAATGGAACAAGCTATCATGATCTGAAAATATCTCTTCCCGGAAGGCATAATATTGAAAATGCAGTAGCTGCCATATCAGTTGCTTCATTACTTGGTGTAACCGAAGCAGATATCAGGCATGCACTCGTCAGTTTTAAAGGCATCAAACGCAGGTTTGAATTTATACACAGAGGCAGAGTTTCGTACATTGATGATTATGCACACCATCCTGGCGAGCTGGCAGCAGCTATCCAGGCCGCTCGCGAACTTTACCCTGAAGCCCGGATAACAGGAATATTTCAGCCGCATCTTTATACTCGGACGCGCGATTTCGCTGACGGATTTGCAGCCGTATTGGATACGCTCGACGAAATTTGGTTAATGGATATTTATCCGGCCAGAGAATTGCCCATTGAAGGAGTAGATAGCAAAATGTTACTGGAGAAAATGCAAAATCCGAATGCCAGATTAATGTCAAGAAATCAAATTCTTGAAGCTACATCTTCCCTTGAACAAGGGCTTCTGATGACTTTAGGTGCAGGAGATATTGATACACTTGTAAAACCCATTTCAGAAATTTTAAAAGAAAAACAGCATGAAAATTAATTTTTTATCGAAAGTCAGATCCAGATATTACTGGATGGGTGGAATATTACTATGTACAGTGATATTGTTTACGTCCATTTCTTCGCGCAAAAGCGGAATCATCCAAGATGTAAGGATAACAATTAAACCCTTACAAGGTGGAGAATTGTTAGTACAAGACAAAGATATCATTAATACCATTACCAGCAATTATGGATCAACCCTTGATGGTCTGGCCATACGTGAAATAGATGTTCAGAAAATTGAAGATTTTGCAAAAATGAATCCATTTGTAAAAAAGGCAGAGGTTTTTATAGATGCCAGAAGCCGCCTGTGTGTCAACATCACACAAAATAATCCTCTACTCAGAATATTTGATAAATACGGACACTCGTATTATATAGATGAAGACTTGAAAACATTTCCGGTTTCGAGGCATGATTCTCCGCGTATGCTTATTGCCAACGGATACCTGCCGGCCCAGGATCAAGTATTAAGCAATGCAGACAGTATGATCATACATGATGTTGTAAAGATAGCGGATGAAATAAGTAAAGACGAGTTTGCACAACGCAATACAGAGCAGATTTATGTCGAAGAAGATGGCAATATTGTATTGGCCACCAAACTTGGAAACCAAAAATTCTTAATAGGTGACGCGTCAAGAATCGAGGAAAAGCTTTACTATATACAGATATATTATAAAAATATAGCATCTACAGCAGGCTGGAAAAAGTATAAATTTGTCAATTTGAAATTTGATGGTCAAATAGTCTGCAATTAATTTAGAAATTATTAAAAATTATAATATATTGTATTAATTTTACCGCTGAATTATACATCCATAGAAACAACAATAAATTAAAGCCGCATGAACAAAAACCTGACAAATAGTAAAGATTTAACTGTTGCTGTTGATATAGGCACAACCAAAGTCTGCGCTGTAGCAGCAGTTCGTAACGATTATGGCAAACTTGAAATTATAGGGTATAGTACTGTATTCTCAGACGGTGTACATAAGGGAATTGTTAAAAACATCGACCGTACGGTAAGCGCCATCTCTCAAGTTATTAAAAATGTTGAAGAACAGATAGGTAGAAAAATCACCAAGGTCAATGTAAGTTTAAGTGGTCAACATGTTAGAAGTTACCATCAACAAGCTATTATCCCACGTCAGAATCCTAATATCGTCATTTCTGATACCGATGTAGATAGCCTTATTAATCAAATGGGAAATGTGGCATTGCCTGCAGGTGACAAAATAATTGAAATCTTACCACAAGAGTTCAGCGTCGATAACGAGGGAGGTATCTTGGATCCGCGAGGCATGACAGGAGTCAGGCTTGAGGCAAATTTTCATTTAATTACAAGCCAACATTCTACTCAACAGAACCTAAACAGGTGTATTGAAATGGCAGGACTTACCATTGGTAAAACCATGCTCGAACCAATGGCATCAGCAGAAGCAGTATTGACAGACGAAGAAAAAGGGGCAGGAATAGCCTTGGTAGATATTGGAGGTGGAACAACTGATATTGCAATATTCAAGGATGGCCTTCTACGGCACACAGCAATTATCCCATTAGGAGGTAATAATATTACAAATGATATCAAAGAAGGATGTGAAGTTCTGCAGCCACAAGCCGAAAAACTAAAAGTAAGGTTTGGCTGTGCACTTGCCCAGGAAATAAACGAAAACAGGATCATAACAGTTCAAGGAATACGAGGCCACGAACCAAGGGCTGTGTCAGAAATTAACCTTGCCAGGATCATTCAGTCCAGAATGGAAGAAATACTGGATTTCGTAGGTTCGGAAATCAGACGTACCGGATACGAAAGAAAGCTCATCGGTGGCATAGTTATTACGGGTGGTGGAGCATTGCTTAACCACATACGCAATCTTGCAGCGTACCGTTTGGGTATGAGTGTAAGAATCGGATCTCCGCGTGAGTCTCTTGCCCAGGGTTATCATGAAGAAATCAGTAGTCCTATGTATGCAACAGCCATTGGCCTTTTGCTAAAAGGCGTACCTGATATGACACCTGTAGCAAACGAAGTGATGGTCGAAGACCTGCAACCAGATACAAGTGACACTGATGCACAAAACACAATACCATATCATGAACCTGATGAAGCAGGAGATACTGATATTTTTAAAGATCCTAAGAATTGGTTTGACAATTTGGTAAACAGGGCCACGAGTTGGTTTACTGAAACCAAAGATTGAACTTAAAAATAATGTTTTAGTTAACAACAAATATTAATCCTGAAATGAGATTCGTAATGCAAAATGATAAAAAATCGATTATCAAGGTAATCGGAGTAGGTGGTGGAGGTAGCAATGCTGTTAACCACATGTTCAAAAAAGGCATCGAAGGAGTTGACTTCGCCGTCTGTAATACAGATAACCAAGCACTTGACCAGTCACCAGTACCTGTAAAAATTCAGCTGGGACCTAGTCTTACGGATGGTCGAGGTGCCGGCTCCAAACCTAATGTCGGCAAACAAGCTTGTATTGAATCAAAGGCGGAAATTGAAAAATTTCTTGCAACTGGTACAAAAATGCTATTTGTCACTGCTGGTATGGGAGGAGGTACCGGCACGGGTGCAGCACCAGAAATTGCCAAGATAGCCCAAGAAATGGATATTCTTACTGTCGGCATAGTGTCATTACCTTTTTCATTCGAAGGTAACAAAAGGATAACCCAGGGCAATGAAGGCCTTGAAGAGCTGAAGAAAAATGTAGATACGCTTGTTGTCATCTCTAATGATAAAATGCGTTCTATCTATGGTAATCTGAGCATGTCGGAAGCCTTTGGTAAGGCCGATGATATCCTTACTGTTGCAGCAAAAGGTATAGCTGAAATAATCACAGTGGCGGGCTATATTAATGTTGACTTTGAAGATGTAAACACCGTCATGCGCAATAGTGGTGTAGCCATAATGGGTACCGCCAGCGCCGAAGGTGATGACCGCGCTAAAAAGGCCGTTGATATGGCACTTACTTCACCATTACTCGAAGATGGTTGCATTCAAGGTGCAAAACACATCCTCCTAAACATTACCAGTGGCTCTAAAGAAGTGACTATGGACGAAATTACACAGATCACTGATTTCGTACAAACTGAAGCAGGCTCAGATGCCAATCTCATCTGGGGTAATTGTTTTGACGAATCTCTCGGTAATCAGATAGCTGTAACTATCATCGCTACAGGCTTTGACCATACAGACTCAGAAAAGAAACAGGATGACAAAACTGGAGTAATAGTTGTTCCTCTGGATGGTGATGATAATACACCAAGTATCTCATCAATCAGCTCTGAAGGCAATAAAGGCCAACCTATTGATTTAGAGCCTACACGCCGATTTAATCCCAATCCGTATTACCCTGATGAAGTTTATGTAAGTGTAGGAAATAAAAACGCTCAGCAGTACGGAACAGATCAAAAACCAAAAAGTTTCATGTCTAAAGCTGATTACGACAGCATAACAGAATTAACTAATACAGGTTATGAGCGAGGTTTTAAATTATACGAAGATGAACCGGCGTTTAAAAGAAAAAATGTGAACCTTGAAACGGTAAGTAGTCACACAGAAGAGTTTACATCTAATTATAGCATTAACGAATCAGGAGAAGCGGTATTTGGCCCAAATAAATATCTCCACGGCAGACCTGATTAATGTATATATAAAAAGGTGGTTGAAATCATTCAACCACCTTTTTTGTTGATCTTATACCTTGCCCAAGGTCACATTATAATTTTTTCCATAACAGCATCTATTAACTTTTCTATATCCTTTTGTGGATCTTGAGAAAATTTTCCGGTTTTCCTGTTAGCTATCAATACATTACAAGATAAGCATCTGTGCCCTAAAACAGACCCAAGCCCATAAATGCCGGCAGTCTCCATCTCAAAATTGGTAGTACGTAGCTGACCGGTGCTGAAATTACTCAACGTATCAAGATAATCCGTATTCGGATTGTGGGCTCTGACTTTTCTCCCCTGAGGCGCATAAAATCCCGGACACGTTACGGTTATTCCTTTGACAAATGTATCTGAAAACCGACTGACCAAAGTTTCATCGGCCATTGCTGTGTAAAAATTCATGGGTAGTTTTAACGCTCGGTCGCAGAATGACTTAAAACTGTCATGTAACGCCACCTCTTTTTTATTCATTTTGTAATCGTAATACAAAAGAAGTCCATCAAGTCCGATGCCAAATTCTGATATGAGAAGCGTACCTGTGTCCAGGTCAGGCTGCATGCTTCCAGAGCTGCCAACGCGGATGATCTCCAGACTCTTTTGATTTTCCTTAACGGTGCGCGTTGCAAAATCAATATTGACCAGAGCATCCAGTTCATTCATAACAATATCGATATTGTCAGTACCAATACCTGTAGAAATAACCGAAATGAGCTTTCCGTTTAATTCTCCTGTATGTGTTACAAACTCCCGATTGCTCTTCTTGAGGTGAACTTTATTGAACATCCGGGTAATCTTTCCTACACGGTCCTGGTCACCAACCGTTATAACTGTATCCGCCAAATCATCCGGCACAAGATTTAAATGATAAATTGATCCGTCTTTGTTGATGATGAGGTCTGCTTCTGAGATCTTGTTCATGCTACTTTCCTTTGATTAAAAATGTTAGTATGGCAGAATTTGATGATAATGCTTGCCTGTCCAAAATTAAGCATTTTGTGTCAAACAACAGACTTTTTTATCTTTTATTTTGAATATACCACATTGCACTGTAGTTGTATGGAATTTTGTTCATTAATATGGCTTGGTATTTTTTTTGAATTTGAATTTATTCTTTAACTGCCGACACAACAGATGGTCATTTTGTACAATCAAGGATGATGGGCTCGGTCTCAATTATATTGCTCTTATGACCTGCTCTATCTTTCAAATAAATTTCATAAACCACTGTGTCTGTCGGGAAAGTTTTAGACGGTGTACAAGGCGCCTGACCATCAGGGAAATAACAACATGTACTGAATAATACAAATTCGATTTCACCAGAAATGCCGTTTTTTGCTCCTGCTTCGGTTATAAAAGGAATCTTATATTTGCTGGATAAAAATCCGTCACGCTTATCCACCACAAACAAACTCAGCGAGTCGTTGCTACCTATATCACCATCACCATCTGTAAAGCTAAAGCTTACTCGAAGCGAATCGGCATTGATACTACTCTGCTTTAGTTGTTTTTTACTCATACCCAAATACTTGATGACCGGCTCTATCGGATAATCTGGTGGCTTTGTGCACCCGACAACAGACAAACAAAAAACAAGAAGTGTAAAAGCAAATAATTGGTACCAAGACATATATATCAAACGTTAAGATGCAGAAAATAGTCTGCTTCATATTATTTTTGTAAAATTAATAAAAACTCTGTGAATTCTTTTTCTTCTTCACCTACAGATTTCGACAAGAAGGCATTAACATTATTCAGGAAACAGGCAACGGAGAATGATTTTTACCGCAGATTTCTCGAAATATTGAAAGTACAACCACAAAATATTGACCAAGTTAGTAATATTCCCTTTCTGCCTGTACAGTTATTCAAACACAATGAAATAAAAACAGGTGACTGGCTTGAGCAAAATGTCTTTTTGTCAAGTGGTACTACTTTGCATACACGCAGCCGTCATTTTGTAAAGGATGAGCAAAAGTATCTCCGGAATGCAGCAACAGGTTTTAAAGAGGTATTCGGAAATCCGAGCGAATGGAATATTATTGCCTGTCTGCCCGGATATTCCGATAATCCTTCATCATCTCTCATCAGTATGGTTCATTATTTGATAGGCCTGAGCGGCAATATTCAGAGTGGTTTCATACCATTTGAACACGAAACGATAAAACATAAGCTGAAAGAATGCATAAAAAGCTCTAAAAAGACAATGCTCATCGGTGTTGCTTTTGCCTTGGCCGATTTCGCACTTTGTAATAAGGTAGAATATGCTGATTTGTACATCTTAGAAACAGGCGGAATGAAAGGAAGAGGAGAGGACTTTACAAGAAAAGCATTACACACATTGTTGTCAGACAGTTTTGGTACTGCACATATATTTTCAGAATATGGCATGACAGAATTGTTCTCACAAGCATATACAATGGCAGGTACCGACAGATTTAAATGTATGCCGTCTATGAAGATACTGGTAAAAGACATCAACGACCCAATGGAAATAAAGCGCAACGGCAGGTATGGTGCGATCCACATCATCGACCTTGCCAATGAAGATACCTGTGCATTTATCGCTACCCAAGATCTTGGTTTGCTGCACGATGACGATAGCTTTGAAGTCATAGGAAGGATTGATTCGGCAGATCTTCGAGGCTGCAATTTGTTGTATATTGCGCCATAATTCAAAAATTCCCTGCCAATAACACATCTTTGTATGTTGATATCAACTTCTGTGCATGAAAAATGAAACTTTCTACCTCAGACAATTGCTTTACCGGTTAGGCATCATTTTTTTGCTATTGACGCTCATCCGGTTGCTTTTTCTTTGGGCCAATTTTTCAACTTTTTCAGTATTTCCGACTAATAAATTGTTACTTTCATTTTTGGTTGGCCTTAGGTTTGATATTTCTTCATTGCTCTATACCAATGCATTGTTTGCCCTACTCGCCATTTTGCCGTTTGGCTTCAGGTCAAATAAAAATTATCAACATTTGCTCTTTATAGTGTTTCTTGGGTTGAATGCTGTGATGCTGGCACTTGAGATACCGGATATCGCTTACTTCAAATATGCGCAAAGACGAAGCGGAGTGGGTGAGTTTAACCTGGCAGGTGATTTTGTTCGGCTTATTCCAGCGTTTATTAAATCTTACTGGTACCTATGGATTTTATTTGGCTTGCTGGTTTATGGGCTTTCGCGGATATACAAAAAGTGGTATTTCAATGTTGTGGTGCCACCAACCAGATGGTACTGGCAATGGATCATTTTTATACTTACTATGGGGGCAGTCGTCATTGGTATGCGCGGAGGGCTTCAGCTACGCCCAATGACACCGGTGAGTGCAGGTGTTGTTCTCAAAGACGCTCGGCTTATTCCACTTGCTACCAACACAACACTCAACTTCATATTTTCATTTCAACAAAAAGCACTTACAGAGCTCCAATATTTCCCGGTAAATGAGCTGGATGCACGGTTTGCACTGAAAAGGAATGTGGCTGCCACGGCACCCTTTCAACCTGTGAATGTGGTACTCATCATACTCGAAAGTTTTGGAACAGAATACATTTCTCGACAATCCGACGGCAAGATCTATGCACCTTTCTTTGATAGCCTGGCTACACAGGGCATAAGCTTTGGTCAAAGCTATGCCAATGCCCAAAGGTCAGCCCAAGGAATAGTCTCTGTTACATCCGGTATTCCGGCCTTGATGGAAGAGCCATTTCATTTTTCGCCATACCAGAGCAACCAGATAGAAAGCATAGCTTCTGCACTTAAACAGAAAGGATACTACTCAGCATTCTTTCATGGCAGCAATCCGGGTTCGATGGATTTTGAGCGTTTTGCTGCCATTAGCGGATATGATGATTTTTTTGACAGAAGAGATTACAGCAATGATCGCGATTATGACGGTAGTTGGGGAATTTGGGATATTCCGTTTTTTCAATGGACGGTAAGCCAAATGAATTCATTCAAGAAGCCATTCTTCTGTACCTTGTTTTCACTTAATCCACACAATCCTTTTAAAGCCGAAAAATGGTTCGAAGACAAATATCCCGGTGAGAATCCTACCTTGCGATGTGTGCGTTACACGGACGAAGCACTAAGACAATTTTTCAAAACAGCTTCCGGATATGATTGGTACCAAAACACACTTTTCGTATTGTGTGCAGACCATACAGGTGTGCCTTTCGGTGAAAAGTACACCACCCGCGAAGCCATTTTCCGGATACCGATCGTATTTTATTCGCCCAATACCAGTATCATATCCAAGGCACAAATCGGTGTGAAGCCTAATGAGGCGCTCATGTCGCAGATTGATATTTTGCCGTCAATACTCGATTTATTGCATTACGACCATGATTTTCATTGCTTTGGTGAAAGTATTTTCAGACATGACAAAAAGAAATACACGTATCAATACAGCAATGGTGTTTTTCAGATATTGGATGGTGAGTATATTCTGTTATTTGACGGTTCGAATGTTGCAGGATTGTATAATTATAAGCAAGACCCAATGATGAGAAATGACATTTCAAGTAAAGAAACGGAATTGACGAAGCAAATGTCTGATCAATTAAAAACAGTCCTGCAGCGATACAATAGGGCAATGATCAGAAACGAGCTGAACAGATAGGCTCAGTTTACTTTGTACGCAACAATAATAATGCATTATATTTGTTTACCATTCAAGACATATTACAAGAATAAAAATGTTACTGAAAAAATACATTTTTATAAAATTGGCTTGATTTTGGTAATATGAAATTTGTCTTAGAGTTACATTTCAAAATCCGTTGGCAGAAGCCGACCTGTAAGAAGGATTGTTATTGCAGGTATGTGAAACAAATTTCCCGACATTCCATTCCGATTAACATGTTTTGACACATAATGATGGCCAAAACATAACCATGAAACATAATGTCCATCCCAGCTGAATCAAAATTACGACCGATACATCTTGCCCTGTGAAAATAGGGCATTTTTTTTGCATTTTTCTATAAAATGTTGCATCTTTGCACGATACTAAAAACCGTTGGCAAGAATTGATTTTTTTACACATTTAGAGCTACATGCATAAAGGTTTACTTACTGTATTTTTTGTGTTGTTTTCTGTATTTTTTTTAATTGCTCAGTCAACAAACCAACAAAATAATTTGTCCTTGGTGTTGGACAATATTCCGCCAGTAGCGGTGTGTAAGAGTCATGTCCAGATTAGCCTTACAGACAATCCGACCAAGGTTTTCCCGGTTTCTTTCGATGACGGAAGCTACGATGAAGAATGTCTCGCTCAGTTGCTTGTCAAACGGATGAATGAGCCTGAGTCAGCTTTCAAACCATTTATGTATTTTACTTGTGACGACATCGCTAACAGCCCGGTAAAAGTTGTGTTGCGAGCCGTGGATTGCGAAGGTAATGTGAATGACTGCTGGTCTGAGGCTGATGTGGAAGATAAAACAAAGCCGGTAGTAGTTTGCCCGGCCGACCTTACTATCTTCTGCACACAAGACCCAAATCAATATTTTACACAGCCTACAGCAATAGACAATTGTGGGACATTGACATTTACCAGTAATGTCATCGATAACAGAGACCAGTGTCAAAATGGTTATGTTTCAAAAATATGGACAGTAAAAGACAATGCCAAGAATCAGGGTACTTGTACGCATCGCGTATATTCAAAACACGTTTCTGATTATACTGTGACGTTCCCGAGTGACGTCACCATCAATAAATGTGTATCGCCTGATGATCTCACCAAAACAGGAGAACCAATATTTAAAGATAAACAGTGCGATCTACTTGCAGTAGGCCATACGGATCATGACTTGCCGGTGACAGACGGCAATGGTTGCTTCGTAAGGATTAGAAAATGGCAGATTATTAACTGGTGTACATACGACCCGAATAAAGCCACACATACGCCACTGGGTATTCCGATAGGTAATAAAAAATACAAAGATGATGACGGATTCTTCGAATATACCCAATATATAAAAGTATTCGAAACCGCCGACCCTGTCCTTACCTGCAAAGATACTACGATATGTTTCCAAAATGATTGCAAAGTGAGCTTTGACATTCCTAAGCCCGCTGTTGTTGATTGTAGCCAGAATATTTATTATAGCCTTTCCGGTGATTTGGGTAGTAAATATTCAGTATCCGGCGTGAAATCAGGAGTATATCAGATTCAACACAATGTATCTGACGGCTGCGGCAACCATAGTTTTTGCAATGTTAACATTACAGTAAAGGACTGCAAAAAGCCAACACCGGTGGTACATCAAAAACTTGCCACTACATTGATGGTTCAAAACGGTTTGGTCGAAGTGTGGGCTTCAGATTTTGAAACCAGTAGCTATGACAACTGCACAAAATCAGAGAATCTGAAATTCTCATTTAGTCCGGACAAAAACGATATTTCGAAAATTTTCAATTGCGACAGTCTCGGTCTTCGCACAGTAAAAATCTGGGTAACAGACGAAGCAGGCAATCAGGATTATGCTATTGCCACCATCGATATTCAGGATAATATGAATGCTTGCGATACTAGTGGCACAATCATTCAGGTGTCCGGCTCAGTTAAAAAACCTGATGGGAGCCCCATGGTCGATGTACATATCAAAAATCCATACGTAGAAGTTATAACCGACTCAGTTGGATATTTTGCTACACCATTGCTCAATATGCATTTACCTTATACGATGGAATGTATAAAACAGGAAGACCCTAAAGCAGGTTTATCTGTCTTGGATGCAATATTGCTCCGTGACCACATATTAGGATATAAAAAACTTAGCAATCCGTACCAGTACCTGGCAGGCGATGTCGATAAGTCAAAAGGGATCAATACTTACGACCTGTTTTTATTAAAGCAAATGATACTAGGGCACCTTGAAGAATGGCCAAAGAATCAAACTTTTAACTACATAAGTAAAAAGAAAACTTTTGATAAGCCTGAAGAAATATGGAATGATGCAACTACAGGACTGTTGCTTGATTCACTTGCGACCGATTCACTCGTGTTTGATCTGGTAGCCATTAAAACAGGAGATCTCAGTGATGCAGACCAACTTATTGGTAGTGATAATATTTCTACAAGGGCAAGTACAACCATTAGTTTTGTAAGTGGCAATAAAATTAATTATACCGGAGATGGCCCGGCAAAGGGCATCCAGTTTGCTGTGAATATCAAGGCATTGTCCACCGAAATATATGCAGAGCAAGGAACCATTTCAATAACTGATGTTGACAATGGAATGTTTGAAGTGAAATACATTACAGACGAAGTGGTTATACCAGGCCAGACTCTATTATCATGGCATAATACGGATAAAAATTTCTTGCCGGTATTGACCAATAGCCTTCAACCAATGTCAGTAGCCGAAAACAACGAACTCCAACAGCTTGACTTGAAACACCCTAAGGTAAATTTTCCACTTGAGGAAGGTATATTTGTGTATCCGAATCCGGCAAAAAATGCTGTCCGTGTAAAGATTACCTCAGCTGGAGCACAGATGGCTACCATCGAAGTAATTGATCTTGAAGGCAAAGTTATAGATCACTTTGACAAGAATCTGATTGAAGGCGTCAATTTATATGCATTGCCCATTAATACAGGTACAGGCATTTTCATCATTAAAGTAGAGACCCAACGCAATATCTTTCAGGAGAAAATCAGCATCATAGAGTAACAGCCTAATTGCTTTTAGACTTATCTTCGTGAATGATTTCACTAGAAGGTAGAGTTCCTGTTTCGCTTAACAAATTGCAGTTATTGAATTATCTGCAGGCAGAGGTACGTTTGCATCATGTATCGCCCTATACCTCACGTTTACTGACTATCGAATCCGAGCTTCAGCATTTTCAGATGTTGGATTTTAACATAAGCTCACCGGCAAATCAACTGATTGTAGATATAGAAATGTTGATACCGGTAAATGTCCGCCTCCCTCTTTGTAAATTCCGGGTGAACACTAAACCAAAGATCAAGATAAGTATTTTAGGTACCGGGTTTTCTGGCACATCAAAGATAGAATCCCTAAGTCTCAGCCTCCGCACATTGCAACTCAACGGAGCCTTATCGGTTTTTGAGGGCATGATCCGGAAAAATATTATTGCACAAGTAGAAAAACTATTACCGGATATATTGAAGCTTGTAAATTCAAAAATTTCTGAGCTACTATCTCAAAAGACTCAAATTGATTTTAACATTTCAGGCATAGACTACAACAATCTCCTATATGTAAAAGGTGTGAAGCTACGAGAATGCAGTAGCAGCAACAATAGCCTGCTCATTGATGTATTCTCATCTGCTTATATAGAGAATCAAAATCAAGGATTCGGAGCGGAGTATTATGTAATCGAGCGAAAAGAGCACACGGGTCAGTTTAATGTTGCTATTCATCAGGATTTTCTGAAATCGATATTGACCAAACTCATTACCGAAGTCGAAATTCCTGTATTGAATAAAAAAATACCTTTGGTACTGACAGATTTTCGGGTAGTGTGTAATGTACTGTATGTAGGTTTGGAGCTAAGCGAATTTTACAAAGGAGCCTGGCGGCTAAAGCTTGATACCAGTGTTACGAGTGATACATTGAGATTCTCTTTGCTCGAAATGCAATCCACCGGTAGTAATTCTTTGTTTGATAAAGGTATTACAAAATTGCTCGAACTCGGCATCGAGAAGCTCATACAAAAATATGCTGAAATTCCCTTTTCAACCATAAATGCTCATATAGCAGGTGGTATCAAAGATGCCTATCATTTCGATTTTCAGAGTTCGGCCATCAAACTAAGTGTTCCGAAGTTTTCTGTAAAACATATTACATTTGATGACAAGATCGTATTGGTCAACTGCGAATGGCAAGATCGGTTCTATCTGGAATTATAGGCGTTTTAACTGCAGGATGATTTCATTACCACTGTCGTTCATCCTCAGAATGAGAGACGTGAGTCGTAGCTGAATGATTTCGACTGCTACCGGTTGGTTGGTTTGGATATTGGAAGGCTGAGTGATGAGCATATTTTTTTCAAGTTTATATTTGCCATGCTCCGTATATTCTGAAGGATTTGTGTAAGAATAGTCGCCATTCAGCTTAAATGTAAATTTTACCTTAGACCAATCCATTTTGATACTGTTGCCATTTTCAGCAACATGAGCACCTACCCAATTGCCCAGAATGATGTATTTCTTAAATCCACCAAGGTTTATCAATACAAAAATCAAAGTAATGAATGCAACTAAGAACAGCAGGATATTTCTTTTTCTAACCATACCAATAAAAGGACAATTGTAATTTTGAGTAAACGAATAAAGATGAAAAATATTAGAAATTATTTGTATATTGAATGAATTTGTCGGCGAATCACAGAAATTCATTTGATATTTCGAAGCAGATGAAGGCATAAACTGTACTTACTTAGAGCAAATATGTTTTTTCTGATGTGTAAATCCATTAACTTTGCGGTCTTATGGTAAAGATTAGAAATATCGAAATAGCAGATTTTCCGCTGATACTGGCCCCAATGGAAGACGTAAGTGATCCGCCTTTTCGGTTTCTTTGCAAAGAAGAAGGGGCAGACCTCATGTACACCGAGTTTATATCTGTAGAAGGTCTCATACGTGATGCCGATAAGAGTCTGAGAAAACTTGATATTTATGAAAATGAAAGGCCCATAGGTATTCAGGTATTTGGTGGTGAAATAGATAGTATGGTAGAAGCCATGGCCGTGGTCGAGGATGCAGACCCGGAAATAATAGATATCAATTTTGGTTGTCCGGTTAATCGTGTTGTTTGTAAAATGGCAGGAGCGGGTATTCTGCAAGATATACCGAAAATGATAAAACTAACAGAGTCGGTCGTAAAGGCAACATCTAAACCCGTAACCGTTAAGACAAGACTCGGCTGGGATGAAAATTCCATCAACATAATCGAAGTAGCCGAACGCCTGCAGGATGTAGGTATCGAAGCCCTCACCATACATGGCCGCACCCGCAAACAAATGTACAAAGGACAAGCAGACTGGAGTTATATAGGCAAGATAAAGGAAAATCCCAGGATGCACATACCCATATTCGGCAATGGAGATATTGACTCTCCGGACAAAGCAAAGATTTACCGCGAGCGATACGGTGTGGACGGAATAATGATAGGTAGGGCAAGCATTGGGTATCCTTGGATATTCAGGGAGGTCAAACATTATTTTAAAACCGGCGAACTACTTGTAGCGCCTACAATCGCAGAGCGCGCCGATGCAGCCAGCAGACATTTACAACATGCCATCAGATGGAAGGGAGAAAAGCTTGGTATATTAGAGACCAGGAAGCATTATACCAATTATTTTAAAGGATTTCCAGACATCAAGCCATTCAGGGCACGCCTGGTCACAGCTGACAAACCTGAAGATGTATTTGCAGTCATTCATGAAATGAAAGATAAATATTCGGTGACAGAAGTTTTCATGTCATAAAGTTTAACAAATCAAAGACAATTTTGGAAAATTTTCACCTATATAGCACCGAAAGGGACATACTTAATGTAGTGCAAAAAGCAGCAGAGCTATTGAACATACAGGCCTATCTCGTAGGTGGCTTTGTACGTGACCGCTTGCTTGGCAGACCTTGTAAAGACCTGGATATAGTGTGCACGGGCGACGGAATATTGCTGGCTGAAACAGCAGCATCCATGTTGCCGGGGAAACCCAAAGTAAGTGTTTTTCAAAGATTTGGTACCGCCATGCTACGTTTTCGTGATATGGAGATAGAATTTGTAGGTGCAAGAAAGGAGTCGTATGTGTCTGATTCCAGAAAACCTTACGTCGAGGCAGGTACTATTGAAGATGACCAGCAGAGAAGAGATTTTACAATCAATGCAATGGCCATCAGCCTCCAGAAGGAAGATTTTGGTACTTTGGTTGATCCATTCAATGGCGTGCAGCATCTGGAAGAAAAAGTGATACGAACTCCATTAGAGCCAAGAAAAACATTTTCTGACGACCCGCTCAGGATGCTACGAGCCATCAGGTTCTCGGCCCAGCTTCAGTTTGAGATTTTTCCCGAGACATTGGCTTCTATTACAGATAATTGCGACAGGATACTAATCATTTCACAAGAGAGAATCATAGTTGAGTTAGAAAAAATACTACTGAGCATAAAACCATCTGTCGGCTTCGAACAGTTGTATAAAACGGGATTGTTAAAACATATTTTACCCGAATTGGTAGAACTTCAGGGTGTAGAGTACATTGATGGCAAGGGGCACAAGGACAATTTTTACCACACACTTGAAGTTATTGATAACCTCCGGAGCAACACGGATAATATCTGGTTGCTATGGGCTGCCGTATTTCATGATATTGCCAAACCTGCTACAAAAAAGTTTACTCCAGATACAGGCTGGACATTCCATGGTCACGAATATCTGGGATCTGTAATGTTGCCAAGAATATTTCGAAAACTAAAACTACCAATGGATGGCAAACTTAAATATGTGCAAAAGCTGGTAAGCATGCACCTGAGACCCATTTCACTTACAAAAGAGAACATAACGGATTCGGCTATTAGGAGGCTCCTTTTTGATGCCGGTGATGATATTGACGATCTGATGTTGTTGTGCGAAGCTGACATTACGTCTAAAAATGCTGAAAAAAAGGCCAGATTTCTTGAAAACTACAGAGTTGTAAAGCAAAAACTCATAGAAATAGAAGAAAAAGATAACATACGTAACTGGCAACCTCCAATATCAGGTGAATTAATCATGTCAACATTCAATATCAAACCGGGTAGGGAAGTTGGTCTGATAAAGAATGCCATACGTGAGGCTATACTTGACGGTGTCATTGCCAATGAGTACGAAACAGCCTACAAGCTGATGATGGAAAAAGGTGCAGAACTAGGCTTGGTGATTGTGTGATGCAAAAAAAGAGTTCCAACATAGTTGTGAAACTCTTTTTAAGATTTTAGAGGGTAAAAATGCTTTGACAGCGGTATTTTTTACCTTATTGATACTAGTCAAAAAGCTTTTTGTAACTGTCGCCGTCTTCTTTTTTGTCATTTTCGCGTGGGAGCATTTCCGGATGATTGTTAAGATCGAGCGTGTCACTTTTGCCACCCTGCATCAGCAGCAGCTGGCTTTGGTTTTCCCATTGTTCGAGCATTTTCAGGCCTTCCTCTTCGAATACGCCATTCTGCAGATCAACGGAATCCATGAATTTTGATGACATATCCATGAATCTTTCCATTTCGCCTACTTTATTGGCGACATCGTCAGCAATGGCTTCTACAGCCATATCGAACATCGCTTTTTTATCTTTATCGCCCGATATAACTTTCATGGCTGAAGACATAGCAGAATGGCTGGCTCTGATGGCTTCACGTTCTTCTTGCTTTACTTTTACCTGATCTCTGGTGTCCTCCAGTAAGATTTCACTGTTTTCGTACATTTTGGCAAGAATTCTGTGCAGAATATCCATTTTTGAATACAGAGAATTGTATTTTTCGTTCGAATCTTTAAGTCTTGCAGCCTGGCGTGTAGAGAGTACGAGCTGTTTTTCGTTTCCTTGTTTTTTTGCAGCATTTGCTATATTCAACTCGTTTTCAATACTTTTATCATTCTCCTCCATGGTAGTCTTTAGCTTGCGCATTGAGCCTCGTAGGTTGCCTATTTGCTTACTCATCTTTGACAAATTATTCTCAAGGTCTTCGACATAGCTCTTCAGAATGCCTATAGGATCAAGGTTGACAAATATACCTGTAATCCAGCGCATGATACTTTTGTAGCCGTACCAGAAGAGATTGCGCATGCGCGGGTCAACGACCATATATATTACAGCAGCTAGGGCAATCAATAATAGAGCCAGATACAATGTGTTGGATACCAATGTGATAAGTATTGGTAACATTTTATATAACAGATAGCCCAGACCAACGATGATGCCGGTCATAAAAATGCCGCCTGTGACCCCTTCGGGTCTTTGCCAGAATGTCTTTGGTTTGAAATCAGAAGGAGGTGTAATTGAAGCCATAGTTGATATTAGTTTTGTTCAGAACAAATATACAAATGCAGTGAGATTAAAGTTCGCAGACGCTCAATTATTTTAAAATTTTATTTGCAAAGGCAAAAGAAAAGCTTTCGGCAAAACTTTTTTCAGACTGTCTTTGTCCGAACCCACAATGTCCGCCTTTCGGTGTAAGCGCCAGTGTCAGTATGTCTGATGATTGTGCAAACTGCTTCGGATTACTTTCCACGGGTATCATTGGGTCATCAACGGAGTTCAGTAGCAGGGTAGGCACACGGATGTCTTCAAGCCAGTTGTTGATGGTAGCATTAGCATAAAGTTCTTGTCGGCTGTTGTATCCGTTGAAAGGCGCGCTGTATTGTTCATCAAATTGGGCCCAGCTTTTGATATTTGACAAACCGGCTTTGTCAATGATGCCCGGGTATTGTTTCTCTTTTTCGGAGAGTTTTACCATAAGGCTTTTCATGAATTTGTTTTTATACACAAAATTGGCTTTGCGGTCTAATGTGTGTGCACATGCCTCAAGGTCGAAAGGAGTTGAAATGGCTATGTTGAGTTTGATGAAATCTGAATAAAGTACAGCTTTTTTTGCAACAAATTTGGTATTAATGACACCGCCCATGCTATAACCACCCAATGCTATTTGACTGTATTTATACTTGTCAAGCACATGTTCTATTACTTCTGTTATATCGTGTATATCGCCATGATGGTATAGTTTCGGAGCAATGTTCATCTCACCGCTACAGCTGCGGCAGTTCCAGGCTAGTATGTCCCAGCCGTTTATTGAAAATTCTTGTGCCATGCCTTTGACGTACTGTTTGTTGGAATTTCCTTCCAGGCCGTGTGTGATGATGAGGAGTTTGTCATTTGCTTTTTTAATCCAGTCGAGGTCCAAAAAATCGCCATCCGCCAGTGTCAATCGTTCACGTACATACTGTATGTTGTCTATTTTGCGTGTCATAGAAGGTACGATAGTAGCCAGGTGTCGGTTGTTGCTGTACCAGTTGGGTTTATAGTTTTTACTGAGATCAATAATAGGCATTACTTTTTATAAATTTTGTCTATTTTTGTTAAAATGAATGGTTGAATATGCAGATAGCCAAGGGTCTAATAATAGCCGGAGTAATCCTTATCATTATCGGATTGATTTATTACTTCTTTCAGGACAAGCTCGGATGGCTGGGCAGGTTACCGGGCGATTTTAGTTATAAAAAAGATAATTTCAGTTTTTTTGCACCTATTACCACTATGCTGATTCTGAGCATTTTATTATCAGTCATCATTAACTTGATCAGAAGATTTCTCTGAACACTTTGTACTACTTAAACTTTAGCAGGCACTTATTTTTCTTACCATTTTCTATAAACAGGTATTTGCCACAAAGCAAAGCGTGGCTGTCAATTTTTGCTTCAATAGTTGACATCTTTTGTTTGTTGATACTGATGGCATTGCCTGTTATGGCTCGTCGGGCTTCGCTCTTAGAAGGCAGAATACCAGAAGCATCAGAAAGCAGGGTAAGTAAGTCTGTCTGATCTAAAGCAGAGCTACTGTTAAATTCGTAACATTGTATTTCGGCACCTACGGTCTCCCATTCTTCTTCAGAAATTCTCTTTAAGTAATCTTCGTCGAGTTTAGGGTTAAATAACAGTTCGGTTACTTTCAGCACAGACTCAAAATCTTGAGCCGAGTGCACACGGCATGTGATGTCTTTGCCTAGCTCTTTCTGCAGGATACGTAGGTGTGCTGCTTCTTTGTGCTGATTTTCGAGCTCTTCTATTTCATCTTTAGTCTTGAGGGTAAATATACGGATGTAAGTGCTTACATCTTCGTCAGATGCATTGAGCCAAAACTGGTAAAACTTGTAAGGAGATGTTCGCTTAGGGTCGAGCCACACATTACCCGATTCAGATTTTCCGAATTTTGTTCCGTCTGCTTTTTTAATAAGAGGTGTGGTAATTGCATACGCGGTACCTTGTGCTTTACGTCTGATGAGTTCAGTACCGGTGACAATATTGCCCCATTGGTCAGAGCCACCCATCTGTAACTTGATGTTGTGGTTTTTCCAGAGATAATAGAAGTCATAACCTTGTATGAGCTGATATGTAAATTCGGTAAAAGACATACCTACTTCGCTATCCAGGCGTTTGCGCACACTGTCTTTGGCCATCATGTAGTTGACGGTTATGTGTTTGCCGGTATCGCGGATAAAGTCGAGGAAGCTTATTTCCTTAAACCAGTCGTAATTGTTGACTATTTCAGCCGGATTGGTTTTACTTTCAAAGTCGAGAAATTTTTCGAGCTGTTTTTTCTGGCAGGCAAGGTTATGGTTGAGCGTATCTTGGTTGAGCAGGTTTCTTTCTTCACTTTTCCCGGTTGGGTCGCCTACCATACCTGTGGCACCACCTACCAAAGCTATCGGTATGTGACCACATTGCTGCAGATGCAATAATGTCATAATCTGAACCAAATTGCCAACACCGAGCGAATCGGCTGTCGGGTCAAATCCAATGTACGCCTTTACTACTTCCTTGTTGAGGAGTTCTTCTGTGCCTGGCATGATGTCCTGCAGCATACCTCTCCATCTCAGTTCTTCTACAAAATTCTTTTTCATGAATAAAATTTCGATACAAAAATAATGATTCTGCAGAATATAAGTTTCTTATTTTAAGACTGTGATATTCAGATTTCTGCTTAATTTCACAACATGAAACGCACAACCTTCCTGTCAGGTTTCCTTGCCGGCCGACTTTCAGCAGTACGCGAACGCAATTTTTCGTCTTTAATCGTACGCGTAGGTGTGGTGGCTACGGCTATCAGTATTGCTGTGATGATTATTGCCACTTGCCTTATAAGTGGATTCCAGAAAAGTATAAGCGAAAAAATTTTCGGATTTTGGGGGCATATACACATTATACATAACAGTGAGCTGAACAGTTACGAGAGCAAGCCCATTTCCGTTAGACAGAATTTCTATCCTGAGCTGAAAGACAAAGGCCCCATCAACTATACCGGGCCACAAGAAGTACTGGGTTTTGTGTTTCCGAACTGGCAGACACAGCACACTACCAAAGGGAAAATCCGCAACATTCAGGCATTTGCCTTCAAAGCCGGGATAATGAAGACCAAATCGGAGATTGAAGGAATAGTGCTGAAAGGCGTAGATGAACATTTTAACTGGACATTTATCAAAGATTTTATCATCAGAGGCAAGCCTGTAGCCAATATCGGCAAAGGTTCGCGTGATATTCTCATCTCCGAACAGACAGCCGACAGACTTAAAACAGACGTAGGCAAGTCGCTTATTCTATATTTTGTCAATAATGGTGAGCAAATCAAGAAAAAGTTTACTGTTTCTGGTATTTATAAGACCGGACTTGAGGAATATGACCGGAAATTTGCAATCATTGATATTGCAATCATCAGAGAATTAATGGGCTGGGCACCTGATGAAGTTGGCGGCTTTGAAGTATTTCTGGATGATGTAGCAGACCTGGATGCTTACAATACCTATCTGTACGATCAGGTAGTACCCGATAGTCTTTATACAGAATCAATCAGGATGAAGCTTCCGAATATATTCGAATGGCTCGAATTGCAAAACACCAATGAGCAGCTTATTATCGGACTTATGATGATAGTAGCCATCATTAACCTCAGTACAGCCTTGCTCATCCTTATTGTTGACCGTACCAATATGGTAGGTATGCTCAAGGCTTTGGGTGCAAGCAATTTTTTGGTTCAGAAGGTTTTTATCCGGTTTGCCGGGCATATTCTGGTACGTGGTTTGTTTTTTGGCAATTTGTTCGGATTGTTGATTGCAGGAGCTCAAAAATATTTTAAACTCATCAAGCTCTCTGAAAAGGATTATTACCTGAGTTATGCACCGATATATTTTGACTGGAGTAAAATAATGATGATTAATGTATTTGCTTTCTTGGTAGTAATCCTAATTATGCTGATACCTTCATTGATGGTGAGGTCAATATCACCACTGAAGGCCATCATTATGAAATAATTAATACTTTACTTGTACTTAAAAGCTATAAAGTTAATAATAAAAGATTGTAAATTTGCAGTGCAAATGAATAAGTGCAACTGTCTTGTCACCGAGTAGCTGTGCTGATTTTTTAAACCCTGATTACGTGTTAGGAACTTAAAACGAAAATAATTAGTACAAAAAAAATCCATATACAAGTGCTAAAGCATTGAGGACAATGAATTTAAACTATTGACATGGATTTGAAGAAATAATTGTGCGTCGTTAAGAGTCTAATGCGTGTTCCGGATTAAACCTTATTCTTTCATCATGGAAAATAACGGAGATGATCAGATACTTCAGAAAAGAACATGGACAGTTGATGGAACTGGAGAATTTTGCTCCGGGTTGTTGGGTGCACATCTCAACACCTTTTAGCTCCAACGAGTTAGAAGATTTTGCTGAGCGCTTTGATATAGAGCTTGATTATCTGACCGACTCGCTTGACCCCGAAGAACGTTCGCGCTACGAAAAAGAAGACCATTTCAAATTTATACTCATCAATACACCGATACCCAATCAACGGGATGATGAATACCAGCCTGTGTTTATGACCGTTCCTATCGGTATCATCTTTGCCGAAGAATTCATGATAACCATTTCGGCATTTGATAATACCATTATGGACTTGTTTCTAAAAGATAAAGTCAGACATTTCAATCCGGGCGACTACCAGCTGTTTATTCTACAGATATTAGACCAGAACGTTAACAGGTTTACGAGTTATCTTAAGAAGCTGAACCTCAACCGGGACGTAATAGAGCAGCAACTCATAACAAGTAGCCGCAATAACGAGCTTAAACAATTGCTAGGCCTCGAGAAGAGTTCCATTTACTTCGTTAACGCACTCAGTTCTAACGAGCTTTTGAAGCTGAAACTAAAAAGGACGGATTTTCTTGGCATCAACGGTGACGAAGACAAGGTCGATTTTTTTGAAAATATCATCATTGACAACAATCAGGCCCACCAGATGGCCAATGTATTTACGCATATCATCAATGGTACTACGGATGCTATGGCCTCCATTATCTCTAACAACCTGAATGTCATCATCCAACGATGGACAATGATAACAATTGTGCTGATGGTACCTACACTGATAGCTAGTTTTTATGGAATGAATGTGAAGCATTTGCCATTTGATGATTCGGATTACGCTTTCTATTATATAGTGATTCTCTCACTGGTGCTTACCTTGCCTTTAGTTTGGGTCATTAAGCGCAAGGAACTTTTCTAAGCGATATTTTTAGTAAAATCGGAAGGGAGACACTTCCGTTTGAGAATAAAGCCGACATCTTATTCACAGTTTTTTGATTTATTTCAACAAAGCAAAAATATTGATTATCAACTAATTGTAATACTTATTAACATAGTGTTGATAAGTAAAATCATGGTTTGTTGACTACAATATTCCATAAAAAGCTTCGGTTGTCTAGTACACAGAAAGTGCGAAGCTTGATCTGGAAGTTGTGGGTATTAACAGAAGGGTAAAGGAGAAGCAAAGATTTTTATTCACACTGAATAATGCCTGACAAAAACAGTTTTTTACAACAGATGCATATTGAAGCTATTCTTCCGTATTGTTAATAATTCTACTGTACTTGGTAAGCAGATTAATCTAAATCTTACTGCAACTTTCCGGTAAAATTGACTAATTTTGTCACATAATAATGCCAACAAAGCCTATATTTCATTGGCAAGATAAGCAATCTATGATACCAACATTAAACACACTATTATGCAAAAGTTCAACACCATTGATGAATATCATGACCAGCAGTCTGGTGCAATACAGGTAATACTTCAACTGTTAAGGCAGGCTATCAGGCAGGCTGCACATCAGGCAACAGAAGTGATTAGCTATGGTATGCCGGCTTTCAAACAAAATAAAGTGCTGGTTTATTACGCTGCAGGAAAAAACCATATAGGGTTTTACCCGACGCCTGACCCTATTGTTCATTTCAAAAAAGAGTTGGAAGGGTACAAGACTTCAAAAGGGGCAATACAGTTTCCGATATCTGAAAATCTGCCGTGGGACCTGATACGGAGAATAGTGGAGTTCCGTCTTGTAACTGATACTGCCTTAGCTAAATCAACATCAAGTAAGCTGCGAAATGTAACAGAAAAGCCAACAGATATACCTGCTTATCATGCAATACAAAACCCGGTACACAAGGAGATATGTGAAATATTGTACCGCAATATTTCAAAACATCTGTCGCATACAGAAGAAAAATTGTGGCACGGACACCCGGTATGGTTCATTGACGGTAATCCGATTGTCGGCTATAGCAGCCAAAAAAACGGAATCAGGCTAATGTTCTGGAGTGGTGCTGACTTTGGTGAGGGTGTATTGAATGTACGGGGTGAAAAATTTAAGGATGCCTCAGTTTTCTATAATTCTGCCAATGAAATAAATACTACTGATTTGCAACGATGGTTGAAAAAATCTGAAGAGATACAATGGGATTATAAAAATCTGATTAAACGAAAAGGCGTTCTTGAACGTTTGAAGTAACAAACCGACACAAAATGCAAACAAAAGAAATAGAGAATGGAATTCTGCATGAGATAGCAGATGATATAAAGGCAGCGTTGGTGGCAGACGATTCTTTGAGTCAAATCTGGAACAAACTTACACCTATACAGCGAAATGAATGGATCTGTTGGGTAACAATCGTGAAAAAGCCCGAAACAAGAGTGGAGCACATCCAACGCATGACTGAAGACCTGAAGTCGGGTAAACGTTCGCCTTGTTGCTGGCCCGGATGTCCGCACCGCCGCCCGGAAGCTCGGAAATGGTTTAAAAATATTGATGAATGAAATCTACAACTCGTAATGCTTAACCGGTTTTATCAGAATAGGGTAGCCAATTTTTTCTTAGCTTAAACGTTTATCATGAACTTGTAAATTTTTGGAAACCAAATTCGTATTTAGGATTTGGTTCTGAACAATATGAGCAAAGAATGGTTATGCTTCGCAATATTCATACATTAATAAAAATTGAATGGAACTAATCTTTGAGTCATTTCAGCATTTTTTAGACCCTGACTGGATTATGAAAAATGGTGGACTTTACCTCGTACTGATAATATTGTTTATCGAAACAGGTGTTTTTTTCGGATTTACCCTACCTGGAGATCCTTTGCTCTTTATTTCCGGAATGGTCATTGCATCAGTCGAAGAATCGCACTATCCCTTTAGTTCTGAGTATCTCAATCTTCCCTTTTGGATGGTATTGTTTATGATTTCTACCATATTAGGCAATTATTTTGGGTATTGGTTTGGCAACAGATTCAGATTCTTAATTCAGGGTGATAAAGAAACCTGGCTAATCAAACGAAAACATATACGTACAGCAACAGAATTTTATGAAAAAAGAGGTGGCTTGACCATAGCAATAGCACGCTTCCTGCCCATTATCCGGACATTTGCACCTATCATTGCCGGTACAGTCAAAATGGATATGAAGAAATTCACCTATTACAATATTCTGGGTGCTGTATTATGGGTTGGTAGCCTTGTTTTTTTAGGTTATTTACTAGGTGATAATCCATGGGTGAAGGCTAACCTTGAATATATCATTATAGGAATCATTGTAGTGGTTACTGCTCCGGTAATCATCAAATTATTTGCCGGAAGCAAACGAAATACATCCGGAATAAATGCCCAATAAGCGTTGTTATCAACACGCTTGACTATTTTGTGAATGTCATTTTATCGTAAAATTTAAACATCACATTGACTGAAATCAAAAAATCAATCTATATTGGGCCTGAATTATAAACACAAAAAAACATCATTAATAATATGAAGTGTCCTACTTGTAATGGCAGAAAGAAGTGGAATAGAGATTGACTATTGCCCTGAATGCCGTGGTGTGTGGCTCGACCGAGGTGAGCTTGATAAAATCATTGAAAGGTCAATACCGGAAACAAATACTAAATCGCGCCCGGCTGAACAACATAATGACCGGCCGCATTATTCGCGTGAGGACGAGTACAAGTACAAAAACAAGAAAAGTTTGTTAGGAGATTTGTTCGATTTTTAAAGCCGAAAGGTGATTGTGCTTAATGTTTTGACTATACTCAACCCCATTTTTTTCTTTGAATATTCGTAAAGATATTGATGATGAAATACATGATCGATAACATCTGATATTCTGGATGATTCTTTTATTTTATTTTCAAAAACTTTTTTGTGTTCAATTGGTTATCTAACCAACATATTGGCATACAACCATTCATACAGTATTTCTAATTGTCTTTTCAGAAAATCTGCATCTATTCCCAAATAAAAAAAATTAATTACTTTTACAGCCAAGAAACTCATTTATGATACTTTGGATTGCATTTATCTCATTCATTATATTCGCCCTGGCATTAGATCTGGGTGTTTTCAACCGAAATCCACATGAAATTAAAACAAAGGAAGCTACAGCCTGGACCATAGTGTGGGTGACGATAGCTCTTTTGTTTTCAGGCGTCGTGTATATGGCATTTCAGAACAACTGGGTGGGCAACCCAACCAATCTGACACCTACTCAGGCGGTGCTGAAGTATATTACGGGTTATCTCATCGAACTTTCACTCAGTGTTGACAATATTTTTCTCATTGCCTTGATTTTTTCATCATTCCAAATAGCCAAAAAATATCAGCACGAAGTATTGTTCTATGGTGTTCTCGGAGCAATCATCTTCCGGGCTATAATGATCGTGTTTGGAGTGGCTCTTATCAACAAGTTTAGCTGGATTATTTATGTTTTCGGTGCGTTTCTAATATTTACGGCGTTAAAGATGCTACTTACACATGACAAACCACAGAATCCGAAGGACTCTCGGCTGTACAAGTGGATAAAGAAGATTTATCCGGTGTCAAGGTCTGTGTATGGTGGAGCTTTTTTTATGAAAAGAGGCAAAATTCGCTTTGCAACACCACTTTTTGTTGTTGTTATCTTAATTGAATTAACTGATCTTTTCTTTGCTCTGGACAGCATCCCGGCTATTCTTGCTATTACAGCCGATCCGTTTATTGTGTTCAGCTCAAATATTCTTGCCGTTATGGGTTTGCGATCCATGTATTTCCTAATAGTAGGTATGCTTGATAAGTTTAAATATATCAGCTATAGCCTTATCGTCATCCTTGCATTCGTGGGTATCAAAATGATACTGTCACACCATGTCGATATACCAGACTGGCTGTCATTGAGTGTGATAGCTTTTTCACTTGGCGCAGGAATGGTTGCTTCTACTATATCCGAGAAGAAGGCAGCAAAATCGCTTACAGAAGGGTAAATGTAATATTCAGTTGAACCTAAAATTTACGATTGTACGAAGCTTTATTTAACCGTTGCCGTACAACTACGTTGAATGGTATTGCCTGCAAATTATCATTAGTGTGCCTGTTAATATAACAGAATGCCTTTACGGAATCTACCAAAATTCAAGTTAGGACCTAATATTCAAGCAATAATTGAATACTTACTGTATGATAACTTATTGTGGAAATCATGTATCTTCTAATGTAGTTCCTGCTCAATAGAATAGTCTTCGATAAGGCTTTACCATTTACCCACCATTTGACGCCATCCACTAACTCGGCTTGTACTGTTACTCACTTGCCAAACTTTAACTGAATAATGCGAATACATTTGTATCGTAGAAAAATTTCAGAAATTAAAGTAGCATGACCCAGCAGGACCTTAAAAAGAAACAAATATTGCAAAGTGTATTACTGATATGCCTTTGTACAACTATTAATATATCTTTGAAGGCCGATGGAGCAATACCTAGAAACGGTATTCTCAGTACAAGCTCAATACACTTTTTCTATCCGGTGGATGATACTCTGAAGGTACCCACGGTAGGTAAAAAGGACTTCGGATTTTCAGGAGGAGCCAGTGTTTTTGCCTCTACTTACAACTCCAACATCCAGAATATCTCTTCCAGTCCATTCAATTATGGTATATCCTTAGCTACTTCTCTGAAATTTAAGAAAAATTCATTTCCTTTCTCACTCAGTTATAGCAACAACAAGCTCAATGTTTCATATCCATACTTCAGGATCGGATGTGCACCATCCTATAAATGGATGAAACTGTACCTTGGAAATCAGACGCTGAGTTATAATCGTTACGTTTTTAGTGGTATCAATGTCTTTGGCGTCGGGTTTGAGATACACCCCGGTTGGTTTTATTTGTCTGCCATAAGTGGCAATCTTGCAAAAAAAATCTTCGTTGATAGTCTCTCCACATCTTATAATAATGTGCGCCCCAGGTTTTCAGCCAATGGATTTGCAATAAAATCTGGAGTCAAGACCCGATCGTTTCAATTATTATTCACCTATTTTTCAGGTAATGAAGATAAAACTTCCATCCGCTATTCGAACCCAAAATATTTCTTGACACCACGTATGGGGAAAGCATTGGGTGCCGAGATGGGTATCAGATTTTCTAAATATGTCAACTTTTCATCCATTGGCGGTTTAAGTATTTTTACAAGAAATAAAGATGCCGGTAATCTTGACACTTTGTTAAAAGCATCACAGGCACAACCATTGCCCGCATGGGCCAAAATAATTGAAGGCAAACCAAATACCACTACACAGATATTTTATGCTTTCGAGAATTCACTTCGATACGAAAATAAAATATTTTCATTAGGCATAAAGCAAAAACGGATCATGCCTGAGTTTAAGAACCTCGGATTGCGGATTGAGGGAAATGACATTGACCAATATACCATAGAACCCGGGTTTACATTTTGGGATGGTAAGCTTACGTCAAATATTACCGTAGGTATCCAAAATAATAACCTCTTGTCAAAATCAGCACTCAGCACAAATAGTAAGATCTATGAAGTGTCAGTCAATTATGCTGCTAATGAAAATTTGTTCTTGAATGCATCATTTTCCAATTTTGGCATCCAGACCTCATCTACTTCCATAGCATCCGAAGATAGTATTTCTATACGCAATGTAAGTAGTAATATAGGCCTGAGTAGCAATTATGTGCTTGAGCAGAATGCAGATATTAATCGTTCACTGAGCTTTAATCTGAATAATCAGCGAACCACTGAAATATACGAGAATAGTAAGTTTAACAACTCTGATTTCAATTCTTTTTTTGCAAATCTGGCTTATAGTGTTAGCAAACCACACGGGTTAAACTACAATGTAGGCCTTAATTATAGCAAAAGCGGAACATTGCTGGCAGAGTTTAATAATAAGATTCTGGATGTACAAATGTATGGCATGTTTGGCGGTGTCAGTATGAATATTTTTCAGAATAAGACAAAAGACAGATCTTTGACCATCGGTGCTGGTACTAACCTCAATTATAGCGGCTTGGCTGGCGGTAAAAAGAGCCTTGCTACAGGACTTGGCCTAAATTTAATTTTTGCATTCACCAAAAATATGACATTCACAGCAGGGTACACCCATTCCTCAAATACAATAGAGCATGTGCGACTGCTTCAAAATAGCTTTAATACCAACATTCAAACAAATTTTTAATATGAAAACATCAAATAATCAGACTGTCGGAATTGGGTCCAGTAATTGTAAAGAAGGAGGATTTGTTTCAGCTAAAATTACCAAAAATATTTTTTTGGTTGCACGTTTTTTTCTGTCAGCATTGTTCCTCATTTGTATCCAGACAGCTGTTTATAGCCAGAATCAATTAAAAATAAATGTACAGGTACAGCCACCATACAGCCCTTTTTTGAATGATTATCTTGGGTTGAAGGACAAAACTGTACTTACTGTTACGAACACAACCAGTCAGACCATTCAGTATTATCTCAAAGTTTCGCTTACCAACAACGATAATTTTTCGGCAAAAACCAAGGATGACTACAAACCTGCCACACCTATGACCATCCAAGGCGGACAAACAGTTATGATTCAGGCAAGCTCATCTGCCGGTAGCTCATTTAGTGAAGAAAATATTGAAGTGGACTATGGAGATTATACCCTGAGTGATGTATTGAGAGATGGTGTGTTGCCGGATGGCAAATACAATCTGTGTGTTACAGCTTTTGATTACACTAATGACCAACAAATAAGCAGTAGTGCCACCGGATGTAAATTAATTAACATCTCATACCTCAATGCACCTCGAATACTGGCATGTGACAATAAATCATTTACACAAACAATGCCTCAGAATATCAATCTTAGTTGGTCGCCGGTGACGGGAAATAATCAAAACAAACAGATATTGTATGATTTATACATAGCACCTATAACCGAGGCGGAAAATCCACAAGACATCATCGAAACGGGAATAGCTACCGGTTCACCAAATCTGATAAAAGTGTCAGGTATCGTGGTTAATGCTTATACTTATTCTGTCAATAAGCCAGCATTGACCATTGGCAAATATGCCTGGGCAGTTAAAGCCGCAGTTGCTGATAAATCATTGCCAATAGAAAACGACGGGCTGAGTAATGTCTGCACTTTTGATTACAAACCAATGGAAATGAAGTTTAATAATGTGCAGATGAATGTAGGACCTGAATGCAAATGTAAGTCTCAATTACCTAATGGGCTCGACCCCATACAAGGGTCGCCGGCAGTAGGGCAGATTGTCAATTCCGGTTTTTTGAAAGTGACTTTGACAGCAGTTAGCAAGAGTGACAATGGATATACAGGGACAGGTACAGTACCTTTGCCTATCCTCAACAATGGTATTGTAAAAGTAAATGTTAGCTTTACAAATATAGATATTAAAAAATCAGGCAACGAATATTACCAAACTTCAGGGATAATAGAAGCAGTGATGGACGAGAAGGCATCGTTTTTGCCAAAATTTAATCCTATTGATCCGGGAAGTCTAAACCTTGACCCACAACAGATGCAGTCATTGTCATCTTTTTTTGAAAATTACTCTAATCAACTGATCTCAAAGATTAAAAACTATCCAAATACAATTGCTTACAATTTGCCGATAGGCCTCGATGAAAAAGCCATGAATATTGCAATAACAGGCTTGACATTGGCACCCGAGCAGTCTTATTTTGATGCGGTATCAGTATTGGATATTATTGATGGTAATACGAAGGTAGCACTTATAGGCCAAGGCATCTGTATTGATGCCGGTAGTTTCTGCGGCAATGCAACACTTTCATTGATGGAAGACTTCAATGTACCTAGTATAGGTATAAGCCTGAAAGGAAATGGTAAAAATGACGGCACATCTATCTCTTTCGATAAAGATGGCTTCAAGAACCTACATATTGCAGCTACCTATACCTTCCCTGACAATAGCCTGGTAGAAGTAGCAAGCCAAAAACCGGCCGCAGTGACGCTTACATCCGATACCGATTCGGGTTGGAGCGACTGGCTTGCCGAAGTAAAGTTTTCTGAATTTTATATGGCTGGTTTTCCGGATGTTACATTTGGCCCGGATGCTAATGGTACAAAGATAATGTACGACCACAGTGATAAGAGAAATCCGGCGGACATTCCGAGTCCATATACAAGTGAAGATAATGCCGATGCACCTATTAATACAAATCAGCCTACTTGGCGAGGATTCTACATTCCTTCAGTTGCTATAAAATTGCCACCATCTCTCACCAATGTCAATGGTAATCCTCTCGTGGTGAAAGCAGAAAAATTGATTTTTGATGGAGGGCTTTCGGGTAATGTTTCAGTTAACAATATTATGAGTATCAATGATGGCTCACTAGATGGCTGGTACTATTCCATTGATCAGTTTCAAATTAATTTCTGGAAAAACACCTTTAAGAGTAGCAGTCTGAGTGGCAAAATCGTGCTACCGATATCAAGAAAATACGATGATACAAGTAATCAACTTGATTATACCTGTACATTGTCCAAGCCGGCCAACAGTTCATTAAACTATAATTTTGTGATATCGCCCAAAGATAATATTGCCTTTAATGTATTGTGGGCAAATTGCAAATTCAAGCCGGGCACTAATATTCAGATAACTAAAACAAACGATGGCAAATTCGTAGCAATGGCCACTTTAAATGGTCAAATGACAATTACATCTAAGATAGATAATCTACCAGATGTCAACATAGCGGACGTTAAGTTTGAGAATTTGAGATTTCAGAGTCAGAAACCGTATTTTACACCTGGCCAGATAGATGCATGCCTGTTTTCAACAGCTTCGCCGCAGCATTCTATAGCCGGGTTCAGTATTAACTTTGACCCTACACCTGGCAAAGGAATATCACTGTATTCGAATGCCAATAATGGTGTACAGCTTGGGCTAAAATTTAACGCCCAGCTCAAGCTAGTAAAAGATGTTGATTTTGTGCCAAAGGCAGATGTGTCGTTTAATATTTTCGGTAATCTTAAGATGAATGGCACCAGACCGGAATGGGATGGGGTAGGGGCTAATATTTCTAAGATTAAGTTTGAAGCCGGTGCTAAAATCGGACCCCTTGGAATCATTGGTGAGATCGCATATTTTAACGACAACAACGGAAGTTATGGATTTATGGGTGGCCTCACAATGGATGCTGCCGGTGTAGTGACCATAGGCGCCAAGGCCCAATTTGGCTATTCTGCCAATGAAGGTGGCTTCAATTACTTTTTTATCGATGGCATGGTTGACTTCAAGTCAAATGGGATACCCATGGGGCCGGCTTTGGCTATCTATGGTTTTGGAGGAGGCGCTTTTTACAATATGACCATACCGCAAGTCAATATGAATGGGGCAAACATCACAGGTTCTCCAGCTTATGTATTTGATCCCAACGACCCACAAGCAGGTGTGTCTATGTCGGGTATTGTATATACTCCAAAAAAGGGATTGTTTTCAGTGAAGGCAGCAGTCTTATTTGGCTTGACAGCACGCAATGTACTGGATGCTGACGGAAGTGTCACCATGAATTTTAACACTAACACCGGAAGTGTTCTGAGTATTGATTTTCAGGCCACCGGCCGATTTATTACAAAGGCCGACGACCCAATACCGATAAAAAATACAGAGTGTATGGGCAAATTAACCATATACATGCAGTTGAATTTTGACGAAGCGTCAATTTTATTCCATGCCGACATTAAGGCAGGTGTTCCTACACATACGGATATAAACTTATTCTATATTGATGCCGGGATCGATTTCTATGCAGGTCGTTCGGGGTGGTTTGTACATGTAGGCACACCATGGAAAGACGGAAACCTTAAGGGTGGTACCCCGATTACACTTACTGTATTTAATAAGCTCAAGTTTTTATCATACTTCGAATGTGGTACTGGTTCAGGTAAAATATTCTATAAGAACACGATAGTAAGTGGTGTGAATGCTGTTGATCCAATGCCGCCGATACCCAATTATATTTATGATATAATTTATAACAATAACAGATCAGGTGAAAACGGAAATATAGATAACTCTGTCAATAGCTTTAGTTTTTCGAAGAATGATTTAAAAGGAGGCCTGGCTTTTGGTGCAAACTTTAGTACTGAAATAAATGTAAACTTTCTGTTATTCTACCTTGAAGCAAAATTTATGGTTGGGTTCGACCTTGCATTTTATGAATTGCAAAAAGGCGCTATGTGCGTAAATGAAAAGAACGAAAAAATGTTTAAAGGCGTTAATGGCTTCTATGCAATGGGGCAGGCATATTTTGGTGCAAGCATTGATGTAGGTATTGATATCGACTTATTCTTCTTTTCAGGTAAAATAAGTATCATCTCGGCAGGAGTGGCTGCTTATGTCCAGTTTGGAGCTCCTAGCCCATCTTTTGCTACAGGTGCCATTGGCGGACGTTATAGCCTGCTCGGTGGTTTGATTGAAGGCCATTTCGGTGTAAAATTCTTCTGGGGTGAAAAATGCTATGAGATTGAAGACGAATCGATTGACTTGATAGCTGAGGTGAATCCTACCGCAGATTTTGACAAAGAACATTACCAAACACCGGTAAAAGCCTCGCAGTTGCAGCCTGTCAATCTAGATCCGTATGTGGTTTTTAATTTTGAAATAGACCGTACCTTCCTAATCATTGCCAATGTTGATGAAAAAGACCCAGACAATCCGGGTGCTACTTATCGCCAATACAGATATTATCATATATTGCCGGAAGATATAAGTATCAATGTATCAGGTGGGCTGATAGAACAAAATGGTGTACCTCTACCTAAGCCTTTGTCAATAAATGACTTTAAAGTAAGTAATGACCATTTTGTGCTTAAGCTAAAAGAACCCGTAATGTTTAGAAAGGAAACGGATTTTGTTTTTGACATAAAGCTGCCGGTTAGAATTTTTAATCTGAGAGAACGCTCAAAACAACAAGCCGCTACTTCACAAGGCTACAAAACCGATGCAGAACTCGCAGGAGTTAACAATTTCGTCCGTAATCAATGGGACCTGGCAACAGATGCAAACCTTCAGAAATATTACGACCAAAGACACGTGCAATTTACAACAGATTGTGGCATCAAATACCTAGAACAATCCTGGATAACGGACATTGATCCCTTGCATCGTTCGCAAAATAACCCTGCAGGGTACAGTGCGGCATTTAATGAGAAAAATTTGAGAAAGGGAACTTACTTCACGCCTACATATACATATTCTATCAACAAGCCTTATGCTCAGCAATTAATATCCAATACGAGCAAAAATAATGTAAAATTGTCATTGGAGCATCCTGAGATAAACCTTAGCCTCGACAATGGTTATTTATCCAATGACTTTCTGTGTATCCCACCCGATTTTGTAAATAATTCTGACATAACGCTCAAAATATCTACATTCGAAAAGCGGAATTCCGGCAACACATTCAAATCGTACTTGGTGGATGCAGTAGTATCTGCCGATAAACGCAGTATAACTGCAAATCTTGATAAGGATTTTCCAAAGAATAGTTTTGTCATCGTCCAGATGGTACTCAAAAAACGTACAAACCCGAATAGTAACAATAGACCGGAGTCATCACTTGTGACAAAAAAACTTATAACCAACAATGAGGCAAATGTGTGCACAACCATCATGACCAGGACTGCCAACCTCGATGCGAAGTTGAAATCCGCCAGCGAACTTGAGTTATTTAAGTGGTATTTTACAACGGGTAGTTATACCAGTTACCCTGATAAAATGGCGGATATGGATATAAAAGTAGATACTGTCACGACAAGGTATAATTTGATAGGCGGAAACAAGGGAATGGTGGCCTCTGCTTCGTTTGAAGCTGTGGTTTCAACTTATCAATTCAAAGGCAATGAAAAATTTGATTTTCATGATGTGTACGATTATAATCTGAATCAGGTACTGACAGATGGAATCTCGAAGCCGTTCCCGAAAAAACTGGCCGATGGATATCTGGGATTTGCATTTGACAATGCCTCGCAGACTTTGGTAGATGATTTCCTAAGAACCTACTTTGATAATGAAATGGTTATGAAACAATTTTTAAAATTGTACCCTGATGATTATTTGCACGATACACCTACGGGTCAGGGCGGCCATGTGAAATTGATGAATCTGTTCATCACACAAAGAATGAAGGATTTGACGAGATGGGAAAATGTAACTAAGGTAGGTGCTGTATTGCCTCCTCTTGATTATCTCCCATCCGAATTGCTTTATAAAGGTGCAGACTTCACGGGTATGGATATGGGTCAGCTTAATATTAAAAAACAAATCTTATTTTCTGTTTCAAAAAATTCTAGAATCAAAAGTTATCTTGGGGGACATACTAAGATCATTCCTGCTCATATTATTGGATTAAATGATATTCCGAATTTTAAGCCCGGCAATGGTCCTGTAATATTCCAGGCCTTCATGGCAGATATGATGCAAGATTTTAACAATAATATTCTTTCGAAAGTTGCAGGTGCTTTTAACCCGATGATTTTAAACAATAAACAATCCAGATAAGATGAAGAACCTTAAAATAGTATTCTGTACGATGTTGTTTTTTATAGCAACTCTTTCGTTCGGCCAGCAGGCTGAAGTGCCTAAGATTAGCTTGAAATATGCTATAATGGCCAAAACATTCAAAGATAGTATAGTGCTGCGCTGGGCACCCGAATCACCAAATGCCCTCCCTGCCCATATTGATGCAGGAGTGTGGGTCGAAAAACTCGTGGTAAGTGGAAAATTTCCATACAAACTGGGTAAATGGCAAAGAATTACGCCTACACCCATTTTGCCCCAACCACTCGAAGCGTTTAATACCGAAGCTTGTAAAAAAGACGAATATACCATGCTCGGTGCACAGCTCTTGTATGGCAAACTTCCTTCTATTCCCACACATACAGGGTTCAAAGGGGTGAAAGATCAGACCGAGATGCTAACCAACTTATTCTCATTGGCAATGCTCGGGTGTGATTATTCGCCGAAGGCAGCTCAAATGATGGGAATGCGGCAGGTAGTCAAAGTATCTATAGCTGAAAATGAAAAAATCTTCTTCAGAATTTATTCAGCATTTGATAATCCGATGTTTCAAATAGATACAGGTATGACTTTTACTACCTATGGCGAATGGGGTGCCCAAACAGCACCAAAATTTCTGACCGCAAAGTCACAGGAAAAAATGGTAGAACTCGTCTGGCCTTGCAACAGGACACTCAACCGTTGGTCGGGCTTTAATATCGAACGGTCTGGCGATGGAAAAAATTTCACCCGACTCAATAAAAAACCATTTATCATTATGAGTCCAGAACTTGACATTAATATGTATTACAGAGATAGTGTAAGCAATTATGTGAAGTATTATTACCGCATTCAGGCATTGGATCCTTTTGGAGATGTCACGGATTTTAGTGAGTCAGTCAGCTGTTATGGTAGTGATAAAACACCGCCAGGCCGATTAGTACTTGAAGAAAACCATGGTGACGGCAGTGGCATTACATTGAAGTGGCGTTTTGAAAATAATCAACCTGCCGTTGATTTAGATCATTTTGTTGTGAAGACAGGTCCCGGTGTTGATTACATACATGATACTTTGAAAATTCTGCCCAACTCAGCTGCCTCCTTTGAGTATCCTGTGAGAGCAAAAGTCAAATCTACCTACTTCGAAGTAGCCGCAGTAGATACAGCCGGCAATTATTCATCGTCCAATCCGGTCAGATATTTTATTCCTGACACCGAGCCACCCAAAGCACCTGTTGGGTTCAAAGCAACTATTGACACTGCCGGCATTGTACGATTAAGCTGGCAACTCGACACAACAGATGAGATACAGGGTTACAGAGTATTCAGAAAGAATGACCCGAAGCACGAATTTACTTGTATGCAGCAAGGATTTTTGAAAGAAACTGTGTTTACAGATACGCTTGCTCTCAATACTTTAACCAAAGACATTTATTATGCAGTGGCCACCATTGATATGAGCTATAATATGAGCAAGATGACGGAGACCATCAAGCTAATAAAACCTGATAAAGCTAAGCCAGTACCTCCACAAATCACTCATTACAAACTGCGTGACAGAAGCGTTACACTACAATGGACCCAAAGCCCAAGTGATGATGTCGATTATTACCAATTGTATCGAACAGACGAGAAAGGTAGTACAGTGTTGGTTGCTAAAAACCTGAGAGCCGACCAATTGGAATATACGGATTCAGCCCTGACTGCCAAAGCCAGATATACGTATTATCTCAATTCAACAGACAAGTCAGGTCTTACATCTGAAAACTCGTTCCCACTGGATATTCTTGCATATACCAATAACCCCGGAAAAATAATTGCCCTCACATGGTTATCAGAGAAAGAAAAATTTGGATTCAAATGGACAGACCCAAACCCTAAAGCCGCCTTTTATATCATTTACAAAGATACCGGCAGTGGCCTGCAACAGTACAAAAGTATCGACTCGGATCAAAGCAAATTCACTGAAGAAACCAATAAACAAACTAAGGTTAGGTTCGGCCTACAGGCAGTTTATCAAAATCAGCAAAAGTCAGGCATTTATTCACTCGAATGGTATAAACCTGAACATTGAATAATATTAATTAATATTTTAAATATCGAATTATGAAAAATGTATTATTGTTTTGCGCCTTGTGTCTTCTACACCCATCAATATTCTCACAGCAGATATTTTTCGAGGATTTTGATACGTACACCTTGGGTCCTATAGGTGATCAAAATCCAGAATGGGTTAATCTTTCGAATGCTCAGGTAAATGTTAAAATTGATGGGGGCAATTTTGTAAATTGCTCAGGCTCTGATAATCAAAATGCGTATCTGAGTTTTGAATCAGCTGACTTTGAAGAGTGCAAAAGAATAGTTTCTACTAGCTATTCTAATTTTGTCCTTGACATGAAGGCTACTTTGAATTCAGGTATTAGCGTAAAAATTGTGGATACAGACGATTTTGCTTTCGAATACCTTTATGAGTTTGACGGTTCTGGGAACTTTGAATTTGCATTCATACTAGATTTTGTATATCACCAGATTCAGGTAATCAGGAATGGAGTAACAGTAAAAACAGATAACTTACCCGCTGGTTTTAACTCTATTGATGAGATTCACTTTAATAATTCCACCGGCAAATTTAAACTAGGCTGTGTTGAACTGTCTGATGTCACAGATGTAGATGGTGATGGTTATCTGGCATCAAATGACTGTGATGACAATGATGCCAACATCAATCCTGGTAAGGCAGAAATAGCCTACAATGGCAAAGATGACGACTGCAATCCTGCCACACTCGACGATGACCTCGATCAGGACGGCTACCCAAAGGCAACCGACTGCAACGATGACGATGCCGACATCAACCCTGGTAAGGCAGAAATAGCCTACAATGGCAAAGATGACGACTGCAATCCTGCCACACTCGACGATGACCTCGACCAGGACGGTTACCCAAAGGCAACCGACTGCAACGATGACGATGCTAATATCAACCCCGGAGCAGCAGAAATACCCGGAAATAGCATTGATGAAAATTGTGACGGAATATTATTGGCAGAGTTTCATCAGAGTACCAAACTTTTTGTAGAATTAATCCCAAACCCGACCAGAGATTACCTTGAAATAAAATCCAGTTCAAAAATTGATTATGTTAAAATTTATAACATTGCCGGGTCAGAGGTGAGTTCTTACAAAATAAATGAATCAAACATAATTTATCTAAAAGATATAAGAGAGGGCATCTATTTCATACATGCATTTTCATCCGAATCTAGTGGATCTTATATTGGAAAATTTGTTGTAAATTATTGAGTAAGTAAAGTATAAACAATTAAACCAAAATAATGCATTTGGAATTGTTAGCGAAAACAATTTACTACGAAAAATTGGTCTGCACTTCAACAAAGCATAGTGACCCTGGTTTTGGAGCTTTTGAAATGGATTTGAAGTAATAATTATTTTCAATATATAGTAAATTACGGTATTCGAGTTAAACTACAAAACTTTTTCGTTAGTATAAATGTGTTTCTAAGTGCTGTCTTTTTGATATTTAAATTTGATATTAGACGGCACTTTTTTTATTAAGATTAATACATTAACATTGTATCTGAAATTTTATGTAAATATAATGTATGTTTGAGAATTGAATGTTTTGAAAAAGTTAACCATCCTTATTTATTTCTTTTCGTTTGTGGTTTGGAATTTGAAGGGTCAGACCTTGAGTTTCAAAACCTATAATAGTAATTCAGGTCTTTCTCAGAATAGTATTTACTCCATTACACAGGATAAAGAAGGATTTTTATGGTTTGGCTCACAGGCAGGGCTCAACCGCTTTGACGGAAATGAGTTCAAACTATTCGTTCCCAGAATAGTGACCAATCATAAGGTCATGACTGATTTTTCCAAGATGATAACTGCCCTTCACAGAGATGCTACCAATTTTCTGTGGGTGGGCACAACCAATGAACTCCTGATTTACGATGCAGTTAAAAATAAATGGTACACACCGGAGGAAAAATATCCTGGATTTTATATTGCACCTCTGGCTTGGGTTGTAGCTGTTACCGAAGATGCTGGCGGCAAACTATGGGTCAGCACCCGTAAGGCAGGATTGTATTGCTACGACAAAATCAAAAAGAAGATGATTGTCCTGCCAAAGCAAATAGTACAGGCAAAACCGGAAATTAAACATTGTCGCTTTGATAATGATCATATATGTACGGCCAGAGATAATGTTATCTATTTGTTGAATGATACTTCGGTGCAGTTAATTAATACAGACAAGCTTCTCCAATCAAATGGTAATATTGTAACCGCAGTCGAATCGGTCAATGGTGATGTTTGGTTCATTGCCAACGGCAAATCAATTTATTCATATAATCTTGGGAGCAGTAAGTTGACTCGCCACACCTTAAATTTTGACAACAAGCAATATCTTAAAGATTTAAGCAGCCTTTATTTCTCAGATGACAATACCTTATGGATAAGCTCAAGAACATCAGGGCTGGTCAGGTACAATATTATTACTTCAGAAGCAGATTATGCCAAGGCTGGTAATGAGGAGAATGCATTGAAGAAGAATTTTATTTTAAGCATTTTTCAATCAGAAGACGGCCTAATATGGGTAGGTACAAGCGGAGGTGGCGTGTCAAAATGTGAAGTAAATAAAGCCGGCTTTCAGCTATATCATGTAGAAAATAAGGGTAGTCCGGAAGAGAGTTATGACAATATGATACTAAGTGCTTACACGGATGATGAAACGGAGTTTTATATGGGTACAAGCTACGCCGGCTTATTAAAATACAATATTAGAACAAAACAATTTCACTACTTTGCACCATTTACCAGTTCTAATAATGTGCCACAGTCTAACAACATTTATTCAGTCATCAAAGGTGATAAAACCTTGCTTTGGCTTGCTACCTGGGGCGGATTGTATAGTTTTGACAAACTCACGCACAGATTTAAAGGCTATTTTGACAAAAAAAATGAATTTACGCGAGAGCTCAATTGTGCCATCAAACTTAAGTTAAGTAACAAAATCCTGATTTGTAGCTCAAAAGGCATTCCTTTATTGTTTGATACCGACAAAAAGATATTTGAAAAATGTAAAGACACAGGACAATACCTGCGTAATAATATCATCAGAGTGCGTTATGCAGAAGAAAAAGAGAATGGTGATGTGTATCTGGCTACCGAAAACAACGGTCTGGTCAGGTACAATTACATCAATGGTCGATTTACTGAATTTCCTTCCATCCGCAGGATATCGGGTGTTTGTCGGCATTTTATTCTTGATCAGGGCAAAATATGGGCAGGTACTGAGGATGGCTTAGTATATCTTGATCCTGTTACCGGAAAAGTATTACAACACCTCACGACCGAAAATGGATTGTCAGATAACGTCATCTATGGTGTATTGATGGATGATTCGAAGCAGTTGTGGGTATCTACCAACAAGGGAATTTGTAAAATAGATCAAAAGCTGTCAAAGGTTACTATATATTCGATGGAGGATGGCTTGCAGGATCTTGAATTCAATACCGCAGTAGCTTACAAATTTACCAACGGAAACCTATTGTTTGGTGGTATCAACGGATTTAATATCATCAAACCGGTTGAATTAAAGAAAATCAATTTTGTGCCAACCCCGTTATTGGTTGATTTAAAAGTGCTGAATATTCCATATTCTGATAGTGTACCTTATCCTTTTCTGAAGAATATTTCTTTGAAATTCAACCAGAATTTTATCACGATGGGATTTCAAAGTCCGGTTTTTACGCAAATCAACAGAATAAACTACAGGTATATGTTGTCAAATCTGCACGAAACCTGGATAAACAACGGTTCAAGAAATTATGTCAATTTTACACAACTCAAACCTGGCAACTATACCTTTAAGGTACAAGCCTTCGACGACAATAAAGTTTATTCCGGCATAAATGAAATATATATAACAATCCATGCTCCGTGGTATTATAATTTCTGGTTTCTATTCTTTAGTTCAATGGCCATCGTTACATCTTCTCTTCTCATTATTTCGGCAAGAATAAAGGCATTGAAAGTAAGGAAATCACTACTACACCAAAAAGCTGTAGCCGAAATGCAATCACTGCGCCTACAAATGAATCCGCATTTTATCTTTAACTCGCTCAATAGTATCAATAGTTATATCGTTGATAACAAAACCTTACAGGCAAGTGATTATTTGTCTAAGTTTTCAAGGCTTATGAGGCTTATTCTTGAAAATTCGCGACACGAAACCATAACTCTGAGCAAAGAACTTGAGTATGTAAGCTTGTATCTTTTGATTGAATCACTTCGGTTTGCAAAGGCATTTGAATACGAAATTCATGTTGACGAATCGGTAGATGCAGAAAATCTAATAGTGCCACCTCTGTTTATTCAGCCTTTTCTGGAAAATTCTATCTGGCATGGATTGATGCCCCGTAAGGGTACCCGAACATTGAACCTAGACCTGACTCAATCTTCAGACATACTTACTGTTGTGGTCTCCGATAATGGCGTTGGTAGAGAATATTCAGCAAAACTTAAGGAAACAAAAATAACGCTTAAAAATTCACATGGAATGGATATTACAAAAAATCGCATCATGTACCACAATCCAAAAAATACTGTCCAGATCGAAGACTTGTATAATGCTTTAGGCGAAGCAGCAGGTACCAGAGTCGTCATTAGTATTCACTACATTTAGATAATTATTTATAAACATTCAATTTTCATTTCTAATGAATAAACATATATATACAGCTGTATTAATCGATGATGAAGAGCATTGTATCAAAACACTTAAATGGAACCTGACCGAATTCTGTCCCGAAATAGAAATAATAGGGGAGGCCAACACAGCACGTGACGGATATTCAATCATCAATCAACTCAATCCCGACTTGATATTTTTAGATGTTGAAATGCCTGATATGAGTGGTTTCGATATGTTGGCCAAATTCGATAAAATCAACTTTAAAGTCATTTTTACCACAGCCTACAACGAATATGCCATAAAGGCCATCAAACTCAATGCCATCGACTACCTGTTGAAACCAATAGACAAGGATGAATTAAAAGCAGCCATTGTTAAACTGCACACTGCAAACAGTGATGTATTGCACAGCAAAATCCAAAACCTGAAATTTAACCTGCATGTCAGCCCCGAACAACAACGCATTACTGTAAGTACTATCGATGGCGTACAGTTTTTTGACCTCAAGGCAATAACCTGTCTGGAAGCTGACAGTAATTATACATATTTGCACTTCAACGATGGCTCAAAAATTCTTTCTTCCAGAACACTCAAAGAGTACGAAGAAGTTCTGCCTCCGGATAGTTTTTTCAGATGCCATAATTCTTTCATCGTCAATTTTAGGTTTATCAAAAAATATACAAAAGGCGAAGGTGGCGAAATAGAACTCGTCACAGGTCAGAAAATAGCGGTCTCGAGAAGAAAAAAACAGGAATTCATCGACTGGATAACGATGTGATTTTACCAGATAACACATTAGGAATTTAAACGGAAATGATTCGTACAAAAAAATCCAAAATAAGTGATAAAAGCACAGGGAATGCTGGTTATTGAGCTTTTAAAATGGATTTGAAGTAATAATTATTTACAGTAAAGAGTCCAATACGTTTTCTGGGTTTATGCAGTATGTGTTTACCTCGCTATCACAAGCTTTTGTACGCTTATACCAACTTTTGTCATGATGGTGATGAAATAAATGCCGTTTTGTATGCCGGCAACATTTGCCGTTACCTTGTGTGCACCACATCTTTCGTGCACAATGGGTAGTCCGCTGATTGTGCTAATACTGTATTCTTCAATAATATCAGCCGATTCTAAGCTTATGGCGGACGAAGCCGGATGTGGGTATATCTTGCCCTTTTCAGGTATAGGTACTTCGCCGGTAGCACCTGGTTTACACTTCTGGTAGCATTTTTTTACTACAGGATCTTGGTAGGTGATGACACTGTCCTGCTCCAAACATAGAAGTGTAGGGTAACAGATATCAAAAATGCCCATACCAGTTATACCCGAACTTAGGAATCCAAGAGTGCTGCCAATACCTTCAATCCAATATTCTGGTGCACCGTACATCCAATCTACACCTTTTATTTCCATCCTTTTACGTGGGAGGGAGTCTATTATCACTTCATCAATCTGGCCAATCTGTACCTTACTTGTGTGGTATGAATAAGGGTGATACGGAAAATGTCCGTCAACTTCCACAATATCATCGGTTTCTAAGCTGAAGTCGTATAACAGTTTTTCTTAAGGATCATTTTTGAATATTACAAATACTTTTTGTGATGGTTTGTCCTGCCTGATGAGTGCAAAAAACTCTTTTTTGATAGTTGGATAACTGTAATTGGCTATATAAATTTTCTTATCGTCTTGGATTTGTAAGTCGAATCACCTTCAATAGAATACTTTACAAAATCGACCGACCATACGGCATTTGAGTCTGGCAATGGAATATATTGGGCTGATAATGACATTGCAAACAATATTGCGGCCATAAAAAGTAAATATTTTTTCATATTGAGGCGATTTTGATGGTGAAATATGAATAATACAAAATATACTGATGAAGTACATTTTGCCAATCCTACAACACAAATATAAGGAATAATTTTATCAAAATAAAAAAAATCAAATAATATTATTCTAAAATCATTGTAAAATAATCGTATAAATTTTAAATTGATTGTTCAATAATGTTATTTATTCTGATACAAGTTTTTTGTTTCCAACCGGCACTTTCATTATCTCGATTTTTTTGTGTAAATTGCAATCCGTTATTTGACACCATCTATTTATACATTATATATACACTATAATCATGCTGAACGAAATTATTTGCCCCAATTGTAAAAAAGCCTTCAAAGTGGATGAGGCTGGCTTCGCAGAAATACTCAAACAGGTACGCGACCATCAGTTTGAAGAAGAATTGGCAAAACTCCATAACCGTGCCGAACAGGACAAACAAAATGCCGTAAAACTCGCCGAAGCAAACCTGCGACAGTCACTCCAGAACCAGCTCAATGCAAAGGACAACGAACTTAACTTGCTCAAAGCTTCGCACGAAGCCCAACTCGCCCAAAAACTGGCTCAAAAGGAATCGGAACTTACTCAGCTGAAGGCTAAAATTGGACAAGCCGAGCTAGAAAAGAAGCTTTCCGTTACACAAGCCATTCAGCATCTCGAGAAAGAACGCGATAGCCTGCAAAATACCATCAAAAACAAGGATCTCGAAAAAGAACTCCTTTCAAAAGCACTACAAGAAAAATTTGCTGCCGAACTCAATGCCAAGGATAACATCATCAGGCTTAAAGATGAAGAGATAGAGCTGCGCAAAGATATGAAACTCAAACTCTCTACTAAAATGCTCGGCGAAACACTCGAACAACATTGCGAAACTGAGTTTAACAAACTGCGTGCCACTGCATTCCCGAATGCTTATTTCGAAAAAGACAACGACTCGAGCTCAGGTAGCAAAGGCGATTTCATCTTCCGCGAAACAAATCATGCCGGTATTGAAATTGTATCCATCATGTTCGAGATGAAAAACGAAGCCGATCTCACAGCTACGAAGAAAAGAAATGAGGACTTTCTGAAAGAACTAGACAAAGATCGCAATGAGAAAAAATGTGAGTACGCTGTACTGGTTTCATTACTTGAACTCGATAACGAGCTCTATAATTCCGGTATAGTGGATGTCTCTCACAAATATCCGAAAATGTATGTCGTAAGACCACAGTTTTTTATTCCCATCATAACATTGCTCCGAAATGCCGCTCTCAACTCTGTACAGTATAAGCACGAGCTTGCCCTCGTTCGGAGTCAGAATATCGATATCACTAATTTTGAGGAAAAAATGAACAAGTTCAAGGAAGGTTTTGCAAGAAATTACGACCTGGCAAGCAGAAAGTTCAAAGATGCCATCGACGGAATCGACAAAACAATCAAAGAACTCGAAAAAACCAAAGCAGCCTTACTCTCTTCTGAGAACAACCTCAGACTCGCCAATGAAAAAACCGAAGACCTCACCATTAAAAAACTTACACATGGCAATCCGACTATGAAGCAAAAATTCGAAGAACTGAAAGGAGGCGCAAATATATTAGGTGAAGAATGAAAATAGATGAGGAAATACAGGCTTTTGATTCTTTTTAAGTGAAATGAATCAACATTCTTTGTTATGTTACGAGGTTCAAAAGATAATCTTATCTTTGGGCCATTCATTTACGTTATAGATTCAACAAACAATTAATAGACTTAGCATTGAGCAAAAGGATTTTCCCACACCTTGCGGTAATCATTTTTTTTGTAATAGCCATCTTCGTGGATTTTAATCACCATCCATGGACATCAAAAGATGTTCTACGATACGATAGGTTTGGTTATCACAACTATTTACCAGCTTTGTTCATTTACAACGATATAACAAAGTACAACTTCATTGACAACATCGAAAAACTATACCCTTCTACTAATGGTGAGCAAAAGCGTTATGGTCTTCATCAGGTAGAAAAGACGGGCAACTTATGCAATCAGTACCCAATAGGAGTGGCAGTTTTTCAGGCACCATTATTTTTGGTTGCACATCTGTGGGCAACCGTTTCAGGACGGGACAAATCTGATGGATACTCCGCTGCCTACCAGCATTCAGTCGTGCTTTCTACACTACTCTTCGCAACGCTTGGCTTATTGATACTCAGCCGGTTTTTGAGGAAATATTTTTCGGACGTAGTAGTGTTTTTTACAATTCTGCTGATTGCTTTTGGTACCAATTTTTTCCATTATGCTACACTTGAGAGTGGTATGGCACACATTTACCAGTTTTTTCTGTATTCGAGCATACTGTACCTTACATATCAATGGTACCGGCAGCCTGCCTTCAAGACTTCTGCTCTTATTGGCATTTGTACAGGTCTGGCTATCATTACCCGGCCTACCGATCTGCTCATTTGTATTATTCCACTTAGCTGGGCATCAACCATGCCGGGCAAATGGGATTTCATAAGGCAGAATATGAAGTATGTCTGGTTAATCGTATTATTCACCTTCCTGTTTTGTCTGCCACAGATGTTATACTGGAAATACGTGACCGGCGACTGGGTCTATTATTCTTATAACGGAGGCGATTATTTCCGCTTCGACAGACTACGGATTATACAGGGTCTGTTTAGCTACCGCAAAGGTTGGTTTGTATATACTCCGCTTGCCTTGCTTGCATTTATCTATATGTGGGGCGTGCGCAAAGATTCTGCGTTTTATTCCTACAAAAAAACATTCTGGATTTTCTTCATACCAATGATTTACCTTGTTTTCTCGTGGAATAACTGGTTTTACGGCTGGAGTTATGGCTGTCGTGCATTATTAGGCACGTTCCCTTTGCTGGCCATACCCTTGGCTCTGATGGTGCAGGATATTGCTACAAGCAAGTTGTTAAGGAAATTGATAGCCGTTACAGGTGTTATTTTCATTACCTTTCTAAATCTTTTCCAGACCTGGCAATATGAGCATTATATACTGCATGGTGCGCTTATGAATGAATCTACATACTGGGCCTTGTTCCTCAAGACAGAAAAGCCGCCGGATTTTGACAAAAACTTTAAGCTGCAGGAAGAACTCGACTGGAATACGGGCGGATTCTAATATCCTTGAAGCAAAGTACAGAAAGTGGCTTAGACAGAATCCGGGTTAAATTTGAAACAAGAGTTTCACAGCTTCATCTATACCTTCTACAGCCGTTTTTTGGATGAAATAAGTATTGGTCTTTTTTTGTGTAAAATTTGAATCAGCCTTCGGGTCGATATATATCACAGGACAATGCGGAGGTATTTCATACACCAGACCGGCAGCCGGGTAAACCTGCAAGGAGGTACCGATGATAAGCAGATAATCGGCAGTACTGCATATTTCAGCGGCATTGCTAAGCAAAGGCACTTCCTCACCAAACCAAACAATATCTGGTCGTAGCTGTGCACCATCTTCAGCCAACTGCCCCTTGTTCAGGTCATCATTCCAACGATAGCGGAGTGCAGCATTCTTTTCTGAACGCACACTTAGGAGTTCGCCATGCAGGTGCAGAACATTATTGCTACCTGCCCGCTCATGCAGGTCATCTACATTCTGTGTGATGATCTGTACTTCGAATGCACGTTCAAGCTCTGCAAGTGTTTTATGTGCCTTATTGGGCACTACGGTTTTTAACTGATGGCGCCGTTGGTTATAGAACAGGAGCACTTTGTCCTGATTCGTCCGCCATCCATCGGGCGATGCTACTTCTTCTATCCTGTAGCCCTCCCAGAGCCCACCGGCATCTCTGAAGGTCTTCAATCCACTTTCTGCGCTGATGCCCGCACCTGTTAGCACGACTAGTTTTTTCATGATTGCCTTATTTTTCTGAATGTATGACCAATATTATCTATCAGATCCGATGCGAGTAATGATTCGTAAGATTGGCCTCCTTGTACCGCCAGATCTCCTGACATACCATGTAAAAAGATGCCGATGATGCAAGCTTCTTTACGCGAATATCCCTGAGCAGCCAACCCGGTGATGATACCTGTAAGAACATCGCCACTGCCCCCGGTGGCCATACCCGGATTGCCATTCGTGTTGAAATAAACTTCACCATCAGGGCAAGAAAGGGTAGTGTACCCACCTTTGAGTATGATGTATGCATTGAGTTCGGCCGATTTTTGTTTTTGAAGTTTAATCTGGTCAGAATAAGTAGCAGTAGGCCCGAACAATCTTTCAAATTCTTTAACATGCGGTGTCAGGATGCTTTCTTTTGGTAAATTTCTGATAATTTCAGGATACATGCTCATTAGGTTGAGCGCATCAGCATCCAATACTACCGGTATGGTTATATTCTTGTGAAACAGTTCATCAAGCATACGCTGGGTATGGTGTTGTGTGCCTATACCGGGGCCGATTGCCACAGCAGTACACCTGGCAGGAATATTGACCTCCGAAATGAAATACTTGTGCCTGTCCACATCTACCATTGCTTCCGGAATGGCCATCTGCAAGATTTCATAAGCGCATGCAGGTGCATGAATGGTTGCGAGTCCGCTTCCTGTTCTCAATACCGCTTTGCTACACATGATGGTTGCACCGAGTTTTCCATAACTGCCTGAGATGATGTAGGCATGGCCAAAATTTCCTTTATGTGCAAACCTGTCGCGTACTTTAAGATGTTGCAGTACAAGTTGTTTGTCTATCCAATGGTATTCGGCCGGTTCGTTGTGCAGGAAATCCTGGTCACATCCTATGTCGGCTACCATCCATCTGCCCGTATTCTTTGCATATTCCGGTAGGAAAAACGTGAATTTCGGAAACTGAAAAGTAATGGTAAGCTCGGCTTCTACTGCATTGCCATCCAGTATTTTGTCAGCACAAATGCCAGACGGAATGTCCACTGATACGACTTTGGCATTTTCAGTGTTCATCCAACTGATGACCTCATCTATAATTCCTTCAACAGCACGTGTTGTACCTGTACCAAGGATGGCATCAATGATGAGATCTGGTTTTTCAAGATCATTCAACTGATTAATTTTCTTGATGATATGTACAGGAAAAGGCTGAGAATCAACAGGATTATCCAGATAAAACTGCATGTATTCACTGTTGAGTTTTTTGCTTTCTGCCGGAATGAGCAATAGCTCAATATCACAGTATCGTGCATACAAAAGTTTGGCTATTGCTATACCGTCTGCTCCATTGTTGCCGTATCCGCATATAACAAATATTTTGCCGCTAAGGTCAGCATCAGTGGCTGTAAGCATCTCCACAAAAGAATTTCCGGCACGGTTTATCAACTCCCTAATCTGGATATTCTGATTTTCGCAAGTTACACTGTCACACTTTTTTATCTGTTCTGCATTAAATATTTTCATTAAATGTTGCTTTTTAATTATAACATTAGCATTTTTGTAAAGTGAACTAATAAACCCTGAACATATTTCAAAAATCTATACGGAAAGTAACCTTCGTGTATCCGTCACGTATATATCCCGAAATATTTTCTCATATTAAGTTCGTTTTTAATATATTTGCAAATTAAATGCATTTTGCAATTTTTTTAATAACCAAAATTATTTGTGTTATGAAAATAACACTACGATGTGTAATCCCACTGGTAGTTTTGCTTTTTTGCTTGACACCAACAGTAATTAAATCACAAGATAGTGATTTACATTTTACTCAGTATGGTATGTCCCCTATTAATTTAAATCCGGGACTGACAGGAATCTTTAATGGTGACATACGGTACACCGGAAATTACAGAAGTCAGTGGGCCTCTGTACCTGTCGGATATTCCACTGCATCTTTTGCTTATGATCAGAAGATCTACAATGCCAAACTCAAAAACGGTTTGTTCGGGGTGGGCGGTATCTTCAATTACGACCAGGCCGGAGCATCGGCACTCAGGTCATTGCAGCTGATGTTGGCAGGATCATATACGCAGCGTATTTCGCAGCGCAATTTTCTGACGCTGGGCGCATCTGCAGGTGTTGCACAACGTGCATTCAAGGATGGTGACCTCACCTGGGACGAGCAGTATATTGGTAATCAATACAATCCTAATAACCCGATTACAGAGTCTTTCGCCAGCAAAGCAAAGATTTATCCTGACTTTGGTCTCGGTATCAACTGGCATTTTCAAGTACCGAATTCCAAGCGTACACAGTTTGATTTGGGAGCTTCATTGTATCACCTGCATTCGCCAAATACTTCATTTTACGACGAGCAAGATGTGCAGATAAAGCCACGACTTAGTATTCAACTCGGCTCTTCCTTTAAAATACTTCCCAAATTTGATGTAATCATCAATGCCAATTACTATGATCAGGGAGCTAATAATCAGACAATAGCCGGTGGTGGACTCAGATACCATTTTGATGACCGAATAGGTCGCGAGATGGCATTGCAGGTAGGTGGTGAATACCGATTTTTGTTTAAAGATGCCTGGGCACCGGTAGTAACATTCTATTACCATCAATGGAAAGTAGGTGTCAGTTATGATGTCAATGTATCGAAATTTGACCGTGCTACCCGAAATCAGGGTGGCTTGGAAGTTGGTATCATGTATATCGTCACTAAGGTAAAACCATTGCCAGTATTCAAATCATGCCCAATTTTCTGATAAAATTCTATTAACCGTATCCATTCCAATTAAATATCAGGAGAAATGAAAAAATATTTCTACATATTGATAGCAGCTCTGTTAACAGCCGGAATTTCTAACGCACAAACTGCCAGAAATTTTGAAAAAGCCGCCGACAAAGCAATGGCAGATAAAGACTATTACAGTGCACTCGAATATTATCAGACCGCTCTGGATATAAAACCGACCGATATCGGTCTTATGTACAAGGTGGCAGAATCTGCAAGAGGGTTTAATGCATACAAGCTCGCCGAAGACCATTACAAAAAAGTACTCGAGAGCCCTGAAGCTATAAACTATCCGGAAGCAAGGTTCTGGCTTGGCCAAATGCAGATATTCCAAGGAAATTATAATGACGCAAGAACAAACCTGGAGGCCTACGCGCATGACGAAAAAACTACCAAGGAAATGGCCGCCAAAGCCCACCTGTGTTTGGGTACATGTGAGTTTGTAACTGCCCGAAGCGTCCCTATGCAAGGAAATGCCCAAATCACCAAACTTGACGAAACAGTCAACTCTCCTTGGAATGATTTTGGCGCTACTGTCCTGGATGGTAAATTGTACTTCACAAGCATGAAGTTCGAGTCACCTCAAGACAAAAAGGTGCCTGCACGGAGCTTCGCAGGTGTATTGGGGCAGGATAAAGGTCAGCTTCCAAAACGACTCAATATTCCAGGTACTGAAAAAGCACTTCACTTTGCACATAGTACATTTAACCATAGTAAAGACAAAGTATATTTTAATATCTGCACTTATCTTAATAGCAGTGACATCAGATGCGACCTGTATGTCAGCCAGGTAATGGCCGATGGTTGGAGTGAACCAAAATTACTTCCCGAGCCGGTGAATATGGCGGGCTATACCACCACTCAGCCTTATTTGTCTTATGATCCGGCTTCCAGGTCAGAAAGATTATTCTTTGTCTCTGACAGACCGGGTGGTAAGGGCAATTATGACATTTGGTATATAGACATTGATGCCAATGGTGACTTTGGTACACTCATGAATCTGGAAAGCGTCAATACCCCGGAAAACGAAATCACTCCGTTTTATCAGGCTTCAAACAAGGCATTGTATTTCTCATCCGACGGTTATGCCGGTTTCGGTGGGTATGATGTGTTCACTTCACACTGGACTGGTATCAAGTTCAGTACTCCTGAAAATATTGGTTCGCCGGTCAATGGCAGCCGTAATGATCTTTATTACTGGCTCAACGAGAAGGAAGATACAGCATACTTCGCTTCAAACCGCGACGAATCAACATTTATTGTAAAGGAAAAAAATGCTTGCTGTAACGACATTTACCTTACCCGGTACATTATTATTAACCTAGATGCACTCACATTCGAATCTGCAACCCAGGCTCCGCTCAATGCTTGTACTGTTAAGCTTTACGAAGTGACGCCTGAAAGTAGGGTGCTTGTAGCAGAACTTACCAACCCGCAAAGTAATTTGTCCAAATTCAGGCTAAATCCAGGTCGCGATTACTGGGTGGTCGCTTCTCGGGAAGGCTACGAACCCGATTCTGCCCTGGTGACCACCAAAGGTGTTGGTGACTCAAAAGATATGACCCAGAAATTATATCTTAAACCATCAACCATTGATCTTGAGATATTTACATTTGATGACGCAACAAAAAAAGCACTCGAAAACTGTAAAGTACAACTATTCGATATAACAGATACAGACAAGAACGATATACTTGTGTATGAAAATGTCAATCCGCTTTCGAATAATTTTACGGCAAAAATACGCCCGTGCAGAAAGTACAGGTTAATCGTTACCAGGAATGGTTATGTAACGCATACTGAAGAGTTTGGTACTACCTGTGATGGATCACAGAAGAGTATGAAGAAGGATGTTTATCTCAGAAAAGCAACACTGGAAGATTATTTGCCTCTGAATGTTTACTTCGAAAACGACCAGCCGGTTGCAAAATCGAAGTCAGTAACAACCGTGTTGGAATATTTGACTACATACAATACTTATTATGCGAAGAAGGAAATGTACGCCGACAACTACCTGCCACAATTCAAATCAGCTGACAGAGCACAGGTAGAACAGAAGGTGTTTGACTTTTTCGACAACAGATTAAAACCGGGTAAAGATAGTCTGGAGGCATTTACCAGAATATTACTTGACCTTCTGAAGAATGGAGATAAGATTTATCTTGAACTACAAGGATACACAAGTCCGTTGGCTTCTTTAGAATACAATCAGAATCTTGGGTCAAGAAGGGTTAACAGCTTGATCAACCACTTCCGATCTTATGATTCAGGCGTATTCCTGCCTTATCTCAAATCAGGGCAGCTCAAACTTACTAAACGCAGTTACGGAGAGACCAGGGCTAGCAGAAAGGTTAGTGACAGCCGAAAAGACCTGAGTGCATCAATATATTCGCCTGAAGCGAGTTATGAGCGAAGAGCAGCCATTATCGATGTGACCCGGGCAGGTAAAATGAAGAAGAAGAAATAATATTATATCAAATGATATCATATCGCAGTTATGAAAAGTTTGGAAAAATTATATGATACAGGAATGAGAAGATTTTTCAAATATTTCCTGATACTATTAGGAATAGCGCTCTATTCTGAAAAAGCAAATGCGACACACATCGTAGGTGGTGAGTTGTATTATCAATGCCTGGGCAATGACCAGTACCGGATAACACTTAATGTGTACAGAGACTGTTATAATGGTGTTCCGCCATTCGATGATCCTGCATGGGTAGGAGTTTTTGATGCTTCGGGCAATCTTCTTGATACCATTGCTATGCCTTTTATTGGTAAATCTGACACATTGCTCAACGATGATATTTGTCTATATGTGCCGCCTTCGGTATGTGTGGAACGGTACTCATATACAACTGTAGTAACATTGCCATATATAGCTGGTGGATATACACTTGCGTACCAAAGGTGTTGTCGTAACCAGACGATTGTCAATATCATCAATCCATCACAAACCGGTGCTACCTATACCATTCGGATAACAGAAGATGCATTGAAAGACTGTAACAGCTCACCACAGTTTAAGGGCTGGCCTCCGATATTTATCTGCCGGGGCAAGCCGATTATTTTTGATCACAGTGCTTATGATTCGGACGGGGACTCGTTGGTATATGTATTCTGTACACCATTCGTAGGAGGAATTTATAATGTAAAAAATCAACCGATTCCACCGTTTGCACCACCTTATGATACTGTTGTGTGGAAAAAACCTTATTCAAATGCTAATCTGCTTGGCGGTACTGATCCGCTTAAAGTAGATCATTTTACGGGACTTATTACTGGTACTCCGCCTACCTTAGGGCAGTTTGTTGTGGGTATCCGAGTAGAAGAATACAGGAATGGTAAGCTGTATAGCATGGTGAAGAGAGATTTTCAATATAATGTAGTAGAATGTGGTAAGATCGAAGCTTTGTGGCTTCCTGAATCGTTTAACGTATGTGACAGTCTGGCTGTGCAGCTCGAGAACAACAGCACCATGGCTACAGATTTTAAATGGTTTTACAGGAATATTAATAAACCGGGCAGTAAGGATGAATTATTTTCTACCGAAAAAAATCCCAAACTGATCGTACCGGAATATGGAAGCTACGCTGTTAAACTCGTGGCCGAACCATTGTCATCCTGTTCAGATACACTCGAACAAATCATTCATTTCAAGAAAAACACACTTCATGCCGATTTTGGCTACCAGGTGATTGATTGTATTGACTCCATCACCATCCAATTACTTGATCAGTCGCATGATTCAACAGATACAGTAGTAAAATGGGACTGGCAGGTGACTAATAACATGAATGCTGATACCCTTAACTTTACAGAACAAAATCCTAAATTTACGCTTCACCAAAGCTCCAAGGTAAAGGTTAGGTTGATAGCAGAGACACAGTTTGGTTGTAATGATACAATCATCAAGGAGTTTCAGGCGAATATCCTACAACTCGATTCGTTGTTGGATACTGTAAAAATCTGTAAATTGGATACCGTTAACCTCAATCCTAAATATTTTAAAGATTACAGTTATACCTGGTCACCTGTTACAGGGCTTATTCCGCCGGTTGACTCCATACCCAATCCATGGGCATCACCATTGACTACTACCACATACACAATGGTTTATACAGACTCTACTAATCTTTGTCATGTTTCGCAAGATATTACTGTGCTTGTGCTGAGGAGTATTGACAGTCTTGATTTCGATGTGTCCATACCTTATTGCCAAGACAGTATCAATATTGCCATCACTAACGTTCAGGTTTATTCTGCAACGGGTACTGGACAGGTTAGCTGGTACTGGGAGTTGACTTCTCCGCATGGAACACAGACTTCAACTGACAAAACACCGATTTTCTCTATCCCGGGATCTGGCTGGGTAACTATTAAAGTAATTGCCACCACTGAAGATTCTTGTTCGTATGAAAAAACAAAATCATTCCAAGCCAATACCATCCCGAAAAATCCGGCAGCTGATACGGTCAGGATATGTATAGATGAATGCGTACATCTGTATCCGGGTGCTGATACCATGCTGATCTATGATTGGGTACCTCCGGGAGGACTTGATGACCCAACTTCGCCAAATCCGCTTGCCTGTCCGGACAGTAGTACTATTTATTTTGTCAATTATACAGACACAGTAGGTCTTTGTATTGTACATGATTCTGTACTTGTAATGGTCAACGACACTATGGTAGATTTTGAATTTGACATCCGCTGTAATGGTTTAACTGTACAGTTTATTAATACATCCACACCAGGTATCATCCATTTCTTCTGGGAATTCGGCGATCCGGCCAATTCAAAATCTCAGGATAAAGATCCGGTGTTTACCTATCCGGGCCCCGGTACATACAAGGTTTTGCTTTATACAACGGATGATTGGGTTTGCCGTGACTCAATAGAAAAGATCATAGTACTCGATTCATTACCTAATAAGGCAGACTTTGACTATCAATATGAGGAATGTGAAAATTATGCACTTGTTCATTTCTTCGATAAGTCAACAAGCAAATACGCAAAAATCATAAAATGGACATGGACTGTTGATGGTGTTTTAGTAAGCAATGAACAGAACCCAACCATCAAGTTTGATAAAGTAGGTAAGTACAAAGTCTGTCTGATCATTGAGACAGATGAAGGCGGATGTATGGATACGCTTTGCAAGATTATTGACATCAATTATATTAACAATACCTGTATCCAACAGATCAATGCTTGTCTTGAAGAGTATGTGCCGCTCAATCCGGGAGGAGACTCGACCTACACCTACGAATGGTTCCCTTGCGAGAATCTCTCTGACTGCAATGGTGTAAATCCGATAGCGACTTATCCGTTCACATCAGATTATTATACTGTAAAAATCAGCCTGTTATTACCTAACGGCGATACATGCATTACTTATGACACCATCACTATTATTAAAGATTTTGTGTATGGCGAAGTAATGAATGATACTACGATTTGTAAGGACTCAATCACCCTACATGCCAAGAATTTGATAAACGTAGCTACTATTGAGTGGTACAAGGTACCTGCGATATTCCTTGGTATGGGTAATGACTTACCGATAAAAGTGACGGAGAGTGGAAAGTACTATGCTGTTTTTACATCACCACTCGGTTGTAAACATACAGATACCTTGATGGTTACCAAGCTTTCAGGGCCAATACCACAAATCGACGCCACACCACTCTCATTCTGCGAACCGACAGCGATACAACTGACAACCGGAGCCAATCCGAGCTATACTTATCAATGGTCGCCACCTGAGTTATTTACTAATCCTACTATATTTAACCCAACCAGCTTACCGATTGATAAGACAACCATATTTACAGTAGTAGTCAACGACACGCTTGGGTGCGAAGGTTCTGCTTCCATTACAGTCACACACGAATGCCCGATATGTGATGAACCATTCATCTTTGTGCCAAACGCATTTTCACCGAATGCCGATGGCAAAAATGATGTACTCTACGTGCGTGGTGAGAGTGTTATTGACGGTATGGACTTTGTGATTTACAACAGATGGGGTCAGGAAGTATTCAGATCAAAAGACCTGAACACCGGCTGGGATGGTACATTTAACGGAAAAGAATTATCGCCTGATGTATATGGCTATTATCTGAAAGCAAGATGTTTTGACGGAACCATTTATACAAAGCAAGGCAATATCAACCTATTGAGATAAAGTCATACCAAGTACTTAAGGAATGCCCGGAATAAAATTTTGTTTCGGGCATTTTTATTTTACAGCCTATTTCATTAATTTTAAAAAAAATTTGAATAAACCTTTTCTTTTGTTCTATTTCTGTAGGAAAAATTCAAGTAAGGCTGGTAGTAATATGAGGTATATAATATGGTTGAATTTGTTCTTTTTGGGATTCTGTATAGAATCTTATGCCACACACATCATCGGTGGTGAAATAACCTATTCGTGCCTGGGGAATAATAAATACGAAATCACACTGGTGGTTTATAGAGATTGCTTTAACGGAGTTCCGCCCTTTGACGATACAGTTTCTATAGGTGTTTTTAACTATAAAAACGAACTCATAGATGACATCCGAATTCCTTACATGCACGATGATACCATCAAGCAAACCCTGATTGGTGACTGCAAAGTTATTCCGCCAAATGTTTGTGTACACACATCAGTGTACAAAGATACAATAGACTTGAAACCTATACTCGGTGGTTATACATTGGTCTATCAACGATGTTGCCGAAACAAGACCATTGTCAATATTGTAAAACCCGATGATACAGGGGCATCATTTGTCATTCAGATAACAGAGAAGGCATTGCTCGAATGCAACTCAAGTGCCAAGTTCAAATACTGGCCACCTATCTATATATGTGCCAACGAACCAATTATTTTCGATCATTCGGCCATTGATCCGGACGGGGACTCTATTGTTTATAAACTTTGTACACCTACCAACGGACTAAAAGATGACCCACAACCTCAGCCACCCAACGCCCCGCCTTATGATAAAGTAGTCTGGAAGGATCCACCTTACAATATCGATAATCTGATGGGGGGTGTGCCATTGGCCATTGACAGCAAAACCGGCTTACTCACCGGCATACCCAATACCATAGGGCAATTTGTAGTAGGTGTCTGTATTGAAGAATATCGCGACGGGAAAATTATTTCAACAACAACCAGAGATTTTCAATACAACGTAGGCTTGTGTGGTAAGACCGAATCCGCATTTTTTGTGCCCGATGTCAACTGCAGCGGGCTTAACGTCAGCTTTATCAATCAATCACAGAACGGCAATAAATTTGAATGGGATTTTGGAGATCCGACAACTACTCTTGACAAATCAACTATTTTTAATCCAAATTATACTTACCCGGACACAGGTACTTATACTGTTAAGTTGATTGCGAAGGCAAGTGAAATATGTACAGATACTTTTTTTAAAACCATTAAAGTTTATAAAAATTCACTGTCACCTGAGTACAAGCTCAAACTGCTGTCTTGTACCGATTCGATGGTAGTGGCAGTAACCGATGCTTCAATTGATACGGTGAGTAGCATTGTGTCGTGGAAATATTATCTCAAAATCGGCGGTGTACTAAAAGATAGTTCGACCCTGAAAAATCCTGTTTTCGTTGGTGACACACTTGGTATATGGGAAATAACGCTGATCGTTACGAATGAGCTTGGTTGTGAAAAAGTCAGGAAACGTAACATCGTATTCCCCAAAATGATACAATTCAAATTTCCGACCGACACACTTTACAAATGTCCTGGGCAGGAGCTTATTCTTCCGGGGCCGGTTGACACGAATTATATTTTGACCTGGGCACCCGGCAGTTATTTGTCTGATAGCACCAAAGCCAATCCGGTGTGTTTTACACCACAGGATATACATTACACACTCAAAGTAAAAGACAAGCTTAGCATCTGCAATGTTACGCGCGATCTTTGGGTTAAAGTGGCTCCTGAATTCTCCATCAACTTACCAGACAGTATATCTACATGTGATAAAGATTTTAAACTTACAATAAGCACCGATGCTTATTTGCCTAAAATATATACTAGTTATCAAAAAGATTTTTCACAGATTATTGACACAACCGACGAAGTCATGCTGAATTCCATATCCGGCCAGAAGCTCATTTATGTAAAAATAACTGATTTTTATGGTTGTGAAAAGATTGATTCGGTTAAGATAACCGGCAATGGTATTTATCACGAAAATCCTGATGATCTTGTTATATGCCCGGGTGATACCGCCAATGTAGTTGTCAAGCAGGGTATAGGCCCGACAATGAATATCCAATGGTCAGCAGACCCTTCCCTAAATGCCAATGGATTCGGTGCTAAGATTTTTCCAGCACAGTCAGGAAAACATTGGTATTATTATACGCTGAGTAACCAGGCAGGTTGTTTGGTTGCTGATTCATTTGCAATATTTGTTGTTGATACTGTGCCGACAGTTTTTTTCACATACCATCAATGCGCCGGCACGAGGATATTTGTAGAAGCGAACGGTAAAAATGCACCATACTATCATTGGTTGGTTGATGATGGTGATAGTGTACAATACTTTCAGTCAGCACCATTTTCGATCGATTTTGCTGATACAGGAGTTTACCAAATTAAAGCCTGGGTTCCGGGTGCTGTGTGTCTCGATACATTGTTGGGTCAAATATCTGTAGGGAAAGGAAGCCTGGATCTGAGTTATCAGCTTGATGTGCCTGTTTGTCATGATAGCCTCGTTGTGGCTCTAAAAAATACCAGCGAAGGATATGACCCGAATATACATAAGGCCTATTGGTATTCAAATTTTGGAGGTCTGGTAGAAGGCGATTCGTTGAAAATTACATTGCATAAGGTACAACCCGACCTCAAGATATTGTTAATAATAGACCAGATGAATGGTTGTGTTGATACAATCCCGGCCAACATTGCAGGCACTTTCATCCCAACCATACCTGATGACAGTATCAAGACTTGTTCAGGTAGAGAAATCAAACTGAATTATAATGCGTATGCATACCTCAGTTTTGAGTGGCAGCCCGCAGCATTGGTTTCTGATCCTACTATTGCTTCACCTATCATCAAGAGTAGCCAAAGTGAAGTTCTGACCGCCAGTATTAAGGCGCAAATAACAGATTCGGTGTTTTGTCAATCGGCCTTCAAGGTATTTCTTGATGTACTCCCTTCGGCAGAATACACGGTTCAGTATGATTCAGTCATTTGTGATTCGGCCTCAATCATTTCTGTAAAAACTGATATTGGCAACAGTATTCTCTGGTTTGATACAGAAAAACTTGATAATGTAATAGCCATTGGAGACAGCCTGAAAGTAAAGCCGGACAGACATAGTACATACTACGGGACAGTAACCGCACCATCGGGCTGTGTTGACACAATTATGGTGAACATACTCAATCAATTGCCACAGATACTCCCTAACCCTGCCATACTGTGTGCAGGAGATACTGCTATCGTTAGTGTTATTAATCTGTTTGCTGGAGATCAATTAAGTTGTGTTTTTGACCCTTCGGGATTGGTATTCGTAGATTCTGCTACGGGAAATTATCTGGTGACGGCTGATAAGAGTTTCGAACTTGATGTTACATGTACCAATCAATATGGATGTTCGGTAACAAAAAAGCTCCCGGTTGATGTATTCGAATACCAGCCACCACTGAATATCACTGCTGACCCAACAATTCTTGCTACGGGCCAGTCGGCTCAGCTGAATGCAACCTATGACCCGGGGTATAGTTATTTCTGGTCACCTGCAGGTAGTTTGTCCAATGCTGCTATTCATAATCCTGTGGCTACACCTGAGCAGTCCACGAGTTATACTTTGTTGATTATCAATGAAGACGGTTGTAGGAATGAAGCAAGCATACTGGTACAAGTTTTCAATCCGGTATGTGAGGAGCCTTTTAGTTTTATACCGAACGCATTTTCTCCGAATGGAGACGGTAAGAACGACCGGTTTTATATACGGGGCGAATTTATTACTGAAATAAAACTGAGTGTTTACAATAGATGGGGAGTATTGGTATATTATTCTGAAGACAAGAATGAAGGATGGGACGGAAGTTACAAAGGCGACCAGTCATCACCGGATGTCTATGGCTATCAGGTTGAATTTCTATGTGCCGATGGAAAGAGATTTTTCAAAAAAGGCAATGTAAGCTTATTCAGATAAATAAAAACCGGATTGATCGGAGGTTGAAGTAGTAAGAAATCACGACATTGAAATGAAGCCTCCTCGATGAATGTAAATTTATTAATCTTTTATTGAATAATTGACGTAGAACATACTAACACATTTTTATAATACACAAATTTTTTATTTTATGAAAGAACACATGCGGCCAGAGAGTCTGATGATGAGTTACGGTTATAAACCAGAGCTATCTGAAGGTGCGGTAAAATGTCCGATTTTTCAAACATCTACCTTTGTATTTAAAACGGCAGAGGAAGGAAAAGCTTTTTTTGAAATTGCTTATGGTATCCGTGAAAAACTCCCAAACGAAGAGCTGGGGCTTATATACAGTCGATTGAATAACCCTGACCTTGAGATACTCGAAGACCGCCTTTGCTTATGGGATGGTGCCGAAGATTGTGCAGTATTCGAAAGCGGAATGTCGGCCATTACGACAGTTTTGCTCGAATTCCTGAAACCCGGTGATCTGCTTGTATATAGCAATCCGCTCTATGGCGGTACAGATCATTTTATCAATCATTTTTTACCAAAGTTAGGAATCCATACGCTCGGATTTAAGCCAGGTGAAGAAAGAAATGGATTGGCAGATTTGATAAAAGGTTCACCACATGCGGACAAACTCGCCATGATATATGTAGAAACACCTGCCAACCCAACTAATGCACTAATCGACATTGGTGCTTGCAGAGAAGTAGCAGATTATTTTAAGACAGATGAAAAAACAGTATTCGTTGCGGTGGACAATACCTATCTTGGACCATTATGGCAGCATCCCTTGAAGCATGGAGCTGATTTTGTGATGTATTCGGCAACAAAATACATTGGTGGGCATAGCGATGTTATTGCAGGTGCTGTTTTGGGCAATGCTGAGGTCATGGCAAGAGTAAAGACTTTACGCACATTCCTAGGAAATATGTGCGGACCATGGACAGGCTGGTTGTTGCTACGTAGTCTTGAAACTTTAAAGGTGAGAATGGATCAACAGGCTGCCAATGCAAAGGAAGTAGCAGCATTTCTAAGTACACATCCTAAAGTAGAGCGCGTTTATTATATAGGTCATCTGGACAGCAACGATGCTGAGTTTGAAGTATTTAACAAGCAATGTGTCTCACCGGGTGCAATGGTTTCGTTTGATATTAAGGGTGGCGAAGCAGAAGCATTTGCTTTTCTGAATAATCTAAAACTCATAAAACTTGCAGTAAGTCTTGGCAGTACAGAGTCACTTGCAGAACATCCTGACACCATGACACATGCCGGGGTTGACCCGGGGCATAAGCTTGAAATGAACATAACAGGAAAAATGGTTCGATTGTCAATTGGGGTAGAAAACTTCAATGACATCATCTGGGACATTAAGCAGGCCTTATCCTGATCACCACATAAAGGAAAAGCCCGCAAGAATTACTTACGGGCTTTTCTTTTGAATATTGTAACAGGATTTTATCTTTGGACAGTTACATCACCTTTATACAGGATTTCTTCACCATCCAGGAATTTAATCATTGCCCAGTAAACAAATACGCCACTGTTTACCACCTTTCCGCGATATTGACCATTCCATCCGTTGACTGTATCACTGTTAGGGCCAGGTAGGAAGTTTTCCTTTTCAAATATCTTATTACCCCAACGGTCAAAGATCTCGAATTTCTTGATCTCTTCAACTCCGGGTCCTGTCTGGATGCCGAAGAAGTCATTGAGGCCATCACCGTTTGGTGAAAAAGTATTAGGGATGTAAACCAGCCTTTCTTTTTTAACAAATACAAGTTTTTTATCAGTAGCCACACAGCCAGAAGTATCAGTAGCCGTAACAGTAAACAACTGGGCATTAAATAACTGTACTGTTGGGTTCGGACAATTTGCACAGAAAGAATCCAGAGCCGGTGTCCATTCAAGTGTTTTGAGCCTGCCTAGGTCACTGATATTGTCAATACCCAAAGTGATTGAATTGCCCCATCCAATGATGGTATCCTTGCCCGCTTCAACTGTGAACAATGCAGGTTGTTTGATAGTAAGCAATGTGTCGTATTCGCAGCCCGCTGCATCTTGAATAGAAATCTTGTAAGTACCGTCACCAAGGAATTGAAACTCCGAAGCAGTATTAAATGTGCCACCATTGATAGAATAAGTAAATGGAGCAGTACCGCCGGTCACACCGTTTACAATGATAAATCCGTCTTTATTTCCAAAACATTTAGGATTCCCCTGCTCGGTAGTAAGACCTGTAGGCATTTCGTTATTGATTGGAACTTCTATGTCAGTTGTTTTTGTACAGCCATTACTGGTATTGGTGATGACAAGTGAGTAAACGCCCGGTGTTGCTACAGAGAAATTTGTTTGGTTGCCGGTAAAACCTCCCGGACCGGTCCAGCTGTAGCTAAACTGGTTTCCGATGCTTGAGCCTGTTGTTGTAACATTGACAAGTTTTGTTGTACAGTTCAGTTCGCCACTTACCTGAGCGAGAGCATTCGGCAAATCAGAATTAAGTGTTACGGTAGAAGTCTTTGATGTAGTACAGCCGTTTGGTGCAGTTACTACACATACATAATTACCTGCTTGTGTAACCGTAACAGACGGCGTGGTAGTATTAATGCCAGGCCCACTCCAAGCGTACGTGACACCTGGTGTATTTGACACTGCATTAAGAGTTTGAGAAGTATTTATACAGTCTATTACAGCATCGTTTACTGACAAGTCCGGTGCATTCTCATCACTTGTTACATTTGCAGTAGTTGTCTGGGTGCAACCATTTCCGGTATCCGTAACTACTACAGTGTAAGTACCTGCATCACCTACTGTAGGATTTTGCTGGGTAGAGTAGAAGTTGTTAGGACCACTCCAAACCCACGTGACAGGCGTAGCTGAAGTAGAAGCTGTAAGTTGTATCTGCGAATTATTTGTACAAGTAAGGGTGCCACCTGTTGCATTAACATCAGGGTTGGCATTATCCTGTACTACAATTACAGTCATAGTACTTGTACAACCATTCTTTATATCAGTCACAACAAGTGTATAATCACCTGCAGTGGTAATGAGGTCTGCATTTGAAGTATTGGCAGAATAGTTACCCGGGCCACTCCATGCATATTTTACATTATTGGTTGATGAGTTGCCAACACATTCAGCGATTGGTTCATAGCAATTGATTACATCACCTTGTGCCGAAATGTTTGGAACGGTAGTGTTTTCAGGTACTTTAAGATTAAGAGTGTTTGAACAGCCATTACTGTTGTTGGTCACTATCAGCGTATATGTCTGTGCAGTTTGTGTTGTAAAATTAAGGTTACTGCTTACTGCATTTGAAGATGGGTCAACCCATGATACGGCAATATTATTAGTGACATCCGAAGTACCGTTGATGGTAGCTGTTTTGTTATTGTAACAATTGATTGTGTCGGTTTTAGCAGAAATGACAGGTTTCACTATATCCTGATCGACCTGAATGCTTGCCGAGTTGGTACATTGGTTTTTCGGATTGGTCACCTTAACGGTGAATATGCCGGGAGTGCTAGTAGAGATATTTGTAACTGACCCACCAGGTACACCAGGACCAGTCCATGCGTATGTGAGCCCCAGTACACTTGAAGTAGCTGTCAGATTTACGGTTGTTATGTTACAGTCCAGATCATCATCTTTATCTAAAGTAATGTCAGGTGTATCCTGGTCTTTGACAGATTCGACACTTTGAGAGCTAGTACAACCATTGACAGGGTCTGTGACGACAAGTGTAAAAGTGCCAGCACCGGCTACATCACAATTGGCTGTAGGGCAGAGCGGCACACCAGTGGCATTGAACCACTGATATTCTGCATTTGGTGTACTGGATCCACCTGTTAAGGTCGCCTGACCAGAGATACAGTCAGTCGTGTCACCTTTAGCTGTTACGTTCGGTGCAGTTGTATTCTGTAGTACATCAATATCCGCACTGTCTGTACATCCGTTTTGGGTATTGGTCACGGTCACTGTATATTGGCCTGCAACAGTAGCCTTTGTGTTTTTTGTATTGGCAGAAAATCCACCCGGACCGCTCCATGAATAGGTGATGGTCGGCAGATTAAGACTCGATATGCCTGTAAGTGTTACTGAGACGCTATCACAGGTGATCGGGCTTGTCACTGTGGCTGATGCTACTGGTTTGTCTTTAGCATCCAAGGCCTCTGCATTGGCTGATCTTGTACATCCGTTAGGCGCAGTAATGACTACCGTGTAAATACCGGCTTTGTTAACTGTTATACTCGGGTCGGTACCCGTAACACCATTGCCACTCCAGCTGTAGGTTACACCCGGGGTATTGCTACTTGCCACAAGTGTACCTGTGAATGTAAAACAATCTATGGTGTCATTTTTTATAGCATAATCCGGCTTAATGGTGTCAGCTGCTACCATAGCCAATGCAGTATCTTTACAACCATTAAGTCCTGTAACTACCAATTCATATTCGCCGGCATTGGTTACGTCAGGGTTTTGAAGTGATGAAGTGAAACCACCCGGGCCTTTCCAGCTGTATGTAACACCGGTTGTACTGGAATTTCCTGTAACTTTAACTGGGAATTTGACACAATCAAAAGTATCACCACTTGCCGTGACATTTGCTGGCTGGTCAAAATCTCCAATAACCGGAACGTTCAGTGTTGAGGAACATCCGTTATTAGGATCGAAAACTTCAAACACATAATTACCTGCGGTATTAACATTAACAGTATTGACATTTGAAATAACATTATTTCCTGAATCGTACCATTTATATGTAGCGTTTGGTGTACTACTTGTTCCTGTCAGGGTTTTATTAGGATTCTTACAGCTTATTGTATCACCTTTTGAAGAAATATTTGGGTTAGCTTTTATAGAGACTACATTGTAGGTTTCGGAGTCTGTACAAAGATTCGGTGCGGTAATCACCAAGGTATATGTACCTGGTTGTGTTACATTAAGATTTTGGATGGTGTCTTTTTTACCTGAAGGTGAAGTCCATACAAAATCAGAATTAGGAGCGGTCGATGACCCGAATAAGGTGACAGTATCTTTATAGCATGAAATGATATCTCCCGTAATGGATGCCTGTGGGGAAGTCGGATCGACATAGACTATTACGCAGGCACTATCAGTACAGCTAATACCACCAGGTGCTGTACCGGTTAGTGTCAGACAGTATTTTCCTCCAGTCTCGGTCTGTGTTACCAGCACATCACTTGGACCTGAAAGTTTACCGCCATTAAATGCCTCCCATTTTATTTTGAGATTAGTCCAGTTTTCATTAACGGATTTTGATCCATCTAGAACTGTACTGTTTATAAGGCAACCCAATTGGTCAGGATCCTCTATTTCGACTTCGATTTCGACAAGGGCAAGCTGAAAGGTAACAACACTATCACAGCCCTGATAGGATTCAAGGTGAACTTCCTCGGTGCCATTATCACAATATACTCCTCCATTGCCTTTTTTATCTTCTACAGTAATACAGTCGCCATAGCATCGATAGATAAGCCCCAAATCTTTAGGGGGCACAATAATCGGTTCTACTGTTAGCGTAACAATACTATCGCATCCTTGCCAGGAAGTAAAAGTGATTTCGTGATCGCCCAATCCATAATTCTGGCCTGCATAAGTATATTCAGCATCAGGACATATTTTGACTGGTTTTGGATTAATGGGTACAATGGTGGTAACGGTTACATCTATACATTTCTGGGCAGGCGGAGCAGATTCCGGTATGCAGAAATTCGAAACATCTACACACACTTTATGTACACCGGCTGAGGGGAAGGTGATATCTTTGATTTCGGTACTTGTAGTAGGATCGCCCTGTGGGTCATTGTCAAGATACCAATGGTAATAAGCTCCACCTACTACAGGGTCAACTGAATACGTGAATGTTCCGCCTGTACAAACTTTTTTAGGTCCTTTTATAGGGCCTATTGTTCCCATCATCAGAGGGCCACCCTGGATTACATCCACGGTTATGTCACATACTGATCCAGCGCAACCATCAACCCAAAAGTAATAGGTCTTACCCGGCACAAAATTGTTACTGCTAAGCGTGTAAGGGCCATTGACACAATTCCCGGTACAAACGATTTCTTTACCACTTGGCGGACAAGGTTCTTCATAGATACCCATTTGTAAACCGATATTTCCACCTACATCAGTACAATTGGCAGGTATTACCTGTAGTGTCATACTGCTAGTCCCGGCGATGAAACCAAACCATATCGTGTTGTTTGCTACACCACCTCCATTTGAATTACACAGTGGGCTTGGACCGGTAGGATTCGGAAAATCGGGCATGGTAGTACAATAACCATCCAGGTCATTTATATTACACAATACCGCATCAAATGCCATTACATCACTACAATTATACTGCGAGGGGGGCACATTGCAAGGTTGAGCAAATACGGCTACTTGAAAACTAAGAAAAAATAAAAATCCGAGTAAATACTTCAATCTCATTAGGCGTTTTTTTTTAATAGATATAGTTACAGCACAATACGTTGTCTGTAAGCTTCAAAAGTAAGACAATTATATAAGAATTGAAAATTTCTTCTTTCTCAATTCTATTTTTTTAGTATTCTTTTCACCGTGAAATCGTAATATCTCCTTTATATATCGCGGTTTCGTTGTCTGTGAATTCTATTTCGGCTACAAATACATAAACACCATTATCAAGCCTCTTACCTTCAAATTTGCCATTCCAGCCATATTTCGGGTCATTTGGTGGAAAATTTTTAGCATCAAAAAGTAAACCACCCCAGCGATTGTAAATCCGTAGCGATTTTATTTGCTTGATTCCTGTATCTGAGTAAATGATGAAATTGTCATTTATACCATCGGCATCCGGTGAAAATACATTTGGTATATATACTTTTCGAACTTTTTTGACAAATATGGTAATTTCATCATTAGCCTTGCATCCATACTTATCTTCGATTTGTAATTGATATGTAATGTCCTTGGCTGCAATAGCTTCAAAACTCTGGCATCCCTGACAAACTTCAGGTGTCCAAACGATTGAAATGATCTGGTTGACAGATTTACTAGCCTTATATGATATATTGTATTTGTCTCCTTCCAGAAGGTGCAAATCTGGTCCAAGGTCAATGGTAAGTGCTTCTCCTTGTTCAATGGTGATATTTGCTTTGTAACTACAGCCATTTGCATCTGTTACCTGCAAAATGTAATTGCCGGACGATAAATCAGGAAAAACTAAGCTATTACCTCCATTAGTACCGTTTAATGATATTGAATAATCTGGTGTACCGCCTTTTATGGCATCTATACTTATACTTCCGTCATCTATTCCCGGGCAGCTAGTGTTCTTGACAGTAAATATGACATCAGTAATTGGTTCACCTTCCATTTTCACTTCTAAGGTATCAGATGCTTTACAACCGCTATTTTTGTCCAAAGCTTCTAGTATATAAATTCCAGACTTGTTCACGTTTTGTATTAAAATGTCAGGATCGCTAATACCGGGTCCGGTCCAATTAATCTTAATATTCCCGCCGGTACTTACAATAGGATCCAGAATGACACTCGTAGCGTTGCAATTAATGGTTTTGTCTTGTCCTGCATTCACCAATGGCAGCTCATGGATGATTACATTCACTTTGCTTGTTTTGTCAGAACAAGGTAGTGTGCCACTGACTATATAGTCAAATGTATATGTGCCTGCAGGTAGATTATCACAAATGAGTGAACCTGTTGTGGCGTCAAAGTTGGTACCCGGCTGAGCTGAAGATGGGTCAGATTGCCACTTTCCTCCTGTGTCTTCGTTCACCAACAAATCGGCTAAAGAAACAGTTTGTTTTGTCCCTTTGCAAATTGATAAATCATTGAGTACCGTGCCTGCATTGGCTGCATTAAGTATGTTAAGGATACATGTATTGGATGATGGGCAACCCGCAGGTGGGATATTGCTTAGGCTATACTGTAATGTGTAGCTGCCTGGAGTTGCATGGTCGATTGTTAGTACATTGCCATTGAGTGTCAAAGGCTTGCCTCCGGAAGGTGATGCTATGACCGACCAGGTACCTGCTTCATTGGTAATCAATAATGAACTAAGATCAAATGATGCAATATCATTACATATATCGGTCGAAGGTGTTAATGAAATGTCGGGGCATTCGCAATTTTTAACTGTAATGACCACATTATAACTCACTTCAGGGCAAGGGTTTAGAGCAGAATTGGTAGTGTAACGGAATGTATATGTACCGGGTGCGATGCCCGTAAAATCTAGAGTCGGGAAACTACCTATGGCCCCGGAATTACTTATATCAGACCACACACCATTCTTGTCGCCACCTGTTACCAGTGTTGAAAAATCAATGGTGGTAATAAAATTTCCATTGCCCTGACTATTGCAGACCTGAGCGGTACTGGTGACTGTAGCTACCGGAAGCGCAACCACCTCTACCTGAATTTCTTTTGAATCCGTGCATCCTGCTACCGGATTGGTAAGCGTGTACTGAAGTGTGTATATGCCCGGGTCACTGCTTTGAGAGATAAAATAATTGCCCTGAATACTGGCTGCATTGTTTCCACCGGGAGTGTTTTTAATAGACCAGATTCCTGGCGCTGAGTTACCTTGGATGTTGATTAGATCAATTGTGCCGTTGTCCTGGCATATTTTAGGTGCAGGATTAAACGTAATATCCGGACAATTGCAGTCAGAAACTTGAACCGTTACGGTATAAACCTGATCCTTACAAGGTGCAGTTGCCGAAGCGGTTGTATATTCAAACACATATTGCCCTGGTGATACGCCTGAAAAGTCAAGGTTATTGAAGCTGCCATTTGCGCCGGAGTTATTCAAATCCTTCCAGTTACCGGATTTATCACCTGCCGAGATGTAGCTTTTCAGATCAATAATGATAGGGTAGGAGCCACTTCCTGTTTGGTTGCATACATTGATGGTTGAAGGTAAAATGGCAAAAGGAGGGCTTACGAGTGTAACTGTAGTAGTAGAGGATTCAGGACAATTGCCACCTGCCGGGTTAGCCAGTGTAAACTGAATGGTATATGTACCCGGGTCTTTACCGGTGCCCTTGAATGTTGTACCTAAAATAGTTGCCGGATTGGGCCCTCCGGGTGTTATATTTATTTTCCATGAACCTGGCTCAGTCGTTATTTTATACTGGTCGAGGTCAAACTCTGCATTATCAGTACAAAATGTACCCGGACTCTTAATAGCCGTTCCCGGACAACTGCAATCAAGTACTATTATTTCCACCGTGCCGGTGAATTCTTTGCAATTACCTTGGGCAGATTGGGTTACGTACTGAAAAGTATATGTACCTGGGATTACACCGTTAAAATTAAGAACCGGATAATTTCCTGTAGCCCCCGAATTATTGAGATCAGCCCAATTACCGCCAGCGTCACCGGAAATGATTAAGGTGTTAAAATCGATAAGCGTATTGTCGCCCGAAACATTCGAATTGCAAACTGTGACGGCCTGTTCGAGTATGGCAGAGGGAGGCGTAACAACGGTGATGAGAATTGAATCGATATTGTTACACCCTTCATTGTCTGTAAAAGAATAATATACTTTAAAAGTACCGGCACCCAGCTGATTAGGATAAACATTACCTACCGGGTCTGCTACACCTGACCACGTACCTCCGGCCGGTGAGGCAGAAAGTGGTACAATGGTTTCGTCAGCACACAAGATACCAGGGTCGGTAATGTCAATATCAGGAAGATCAATGACATCTATGATAACTGAGGTTTCACTTTTACAACCTTCAGGGCTGTAGTAAGTATAAATAGCAGTATGACTACCAAGCCCAAACTTGGCAGGGTTAAATTCACCATCCGGATCAATATTGCCACTCCATTGCCCTCCTGATGGGTCAGGTGTTATCACAAATGCAGGATTGTTTATACATTGGGCAGGGATCGGATCAACATTTATCTCTACCGGGTCAATGATTTCGATATCTACTGTTGCCATATCCGAACATCCGAATGAATTGGTGTATGACAATGTTGCCTGATAGGTACCAGATGGAAGCTTAGACGGATCGATTTTACCGTTCAATGAAGCAATACCTCCCCATGTACCGGTAGAAGGTGTTCCGATTAAGGAATATATAGCACCGTTCGAACAGAGCTTGGGTGGTTGTTCGATGGTGACGACTGGTTTAGGATTTACAACCAGTTCTACCATATCAGTAGCCTCACATTTGCTGTCAGATACTGTTACTGTATATGTTATTGAACCTGCGAAATCTGGAGGTATAGTCCCGTTGGGATTTTCAGAATCCGGGTCATCAAGGAATCCGGTTCCGTTACCTGTACCTGACCACATAAATGTATAAGGGGCAAGGCCTCCAAAGGCAGTTGCAGACATCGTGAAATCCGGATCGCCCTGGCATTTGGTAATTTTTTCAGGTAAAGCTGTCGCTATAAGCGAGCAAGGTGGGTCAGCTCCACAATCAAGAAATTCTGCTGCATCACCTGTAAACTCCAGACTGAAACCATTGCCTGTGCCCTTCCAGTTGTTGATGTTTAAAAAGTAGCCTTGTCCGGGTTGTACTGCCAATGTTGCTACGAACCCGTCTCCTGTGCCTGGCCCTTCTGAAAAATCGGTTGCACCCATGCCCATTCCGGTTTGTGGACAAAAGCCACATGATTCGCTTGATGATGAGCATCTGATGGGTGTACCAAGGCCGGCACATCCGACATCAGGGCCATACAATGCCCAGTCATAATCTTCTCCCTTTCCACCGGCAGGCGAAATGATGAAACCAAAAATAGAACCGGGTGGTGTTGAGCTGTCAAACTCAAAATAATACCAACTCGAGTTGGCACTTTCATTCTGGAGACATCCAGGGTCATTGCCGGGTGGTTCAAAGTCATTCATTCCCATTCCTGAAGGATTGCCCATGGTTATTGGGTCGTTGCAAATGGTGGTGGCAGTGGCGCAATCTACATTTTGAGCATGAGAAATATCTATACATAATACCAGTGCCGGCAATAGGAAACTCAGCTTATTGAAATGTTGCTTAGATCTTATTATTGGCCTAAGTGTACGCGTGAGGCAACTAATACATACATTGAACATTGTATTAAAGTTGAATGATTGGTTGTTATAAAAAAATGTGAGTTTGCTATTTCAAAATTATGAATTTATATTTCAATTTCACAAAAAAAGCCTGAACAATTTTGCCCAGGCCTTGATATTTATTTATTTAATAATTTATCTCTGTACGGTTACATCTCCTTTATAAAGGAAGGATTCTCCGTCTTTGAATTTGATAAGTGCCCAATATACGAAGACTGCACTGTTCACTTTTTTATTGCGGTACGAGCCATCCCATCCGTAGGCAGGATCATTTGGTTGGAATTTTTCTTTTTCAAAAATTTTATTTCCCCATCGGTCATATACCTGGAAGTACAAGATTTCTTCAATGAAACCATCACGAGCATTGATATAAAACACATCATTCAGGCCATCGCCATTCGGTGAAAATGTATTTGGTATGAACACCGGACGTTCTTTTTTAACCAAAATCAAGATTTTATCTGTCGCTTTGCAACCGTTACTGTCCACTACTGTAATAGTGTATAGGCTTGCGTCAAATGGTGTCACGGTTGGAGAAAGACAATTTGCACAAAAAGTATCGACAACCGGATTCCAGCTAATGGATGCTATTTTTGCATTAGCGGGTGTGATGTTAGCCTCTATCTGGTAGGTTGTGCCCCAAGGAATGATAGTGTCTTTTCCGGCATCTACAACAAGTAACTCCGGTTGTTTCAGTGTGAGTAGTGTATCGTATTCGCAACCTACTGCATCCTGAATACTTATTTTGAAAGTACCTTCTCCAAGGAATGAAAATTTGCTTTCAGCGGTAAAAGATTTTCCGTTGATAGAATAAACAAACGGCGAAGTTCCGCCTGTGACACCTGTTACAGAAATAGAACCATCGGTTGTGCCAAAACAATTCGGGTTTTTGGATTCAGTAGCCAAGGCAGTTGGTACATTTTCGTTGATTGGCACCGTAGCTGTTATTGACTTGCTGCAACCATTGAGTGTATTGGTTACTACCAGCGTGTATAGACCTGCCTCCACTGCATTGATATCTGGCTGTACGGATGTAAAACCACCCGGCCCGCTCCATAAATATGTATATTGTGACCCACTGCTGGATCCTGCTGAACTTACAGTTACGGTTTTGACTGTACAGTTTAGTTCACCGTTTGCTTTGGCCAATGCAGTCGGAAGATCGGCATTGAGCGTTACCGTTGATGTTTTGCTGGTTGTACATCCGTTAGGTGCTGTTACAACACATGTATATTGCCCTGCTTCAGTAACAACCACTGAGCTGCTGGTACTGCTTGTATTAGGTCCGGTCCATTGATATGTTACGCCCGGTGTATTTGACAAAGCATTTAAAGTCTGGCTGGTGACGATACAATCAAGTACAGCATCGTTCACAGACAAATCAGGTTTTTCTTCATCACTCAATACTTCGACTGATTGGGTAGATTCACAACCATTCTGAGTGTTGGTGATAGAGACTACATAACTGCCCGAAACATTAACAACAGGATTCTGCTGATTGCTTGAAAAATTGTTAGGGCCTGACCATTTATAAATAATAGGAGTGGTATTGGAGTTTGCAGATAAGCTGATCTGCGAATTGTTAGTACAAGTAAGCGTGCCACCGGCTGCAGTGATATCAGGGTTAGAATTATCCTTGGTTACATTAACTGTTGTAGTAGAACTACATCCATTGATATTATCTGTTATTACAAGCTGGTATGTTCCATCGACTGTTATGTTTGAAGCATTTTTAGCTGATGAAGTAAAACCTCCCGGACCACTCCATTCATAGCTTACATTAGGTGTTACCGAATTTCCATTACAAACTGCTTCAGGTTCATAACAAGTGATAACATCTCCTGTTGCTGAAATATCCGGCAACTTTGTATTTTCTGGTACATTGAGGTTTAAAGTACTTGAACAACCATTGGTGTTATTAGTAACAACAAGCTGGTAAATCTGTGAATTGCCGGTTGTAAAATTCAGAGTGTTGGCTACCGGATTTCCACTTGGGTCTAGCCATTGTACATTGATGTTATTGGTCACATTCGATGTACCTGTGATGGTTGCTGTTTTGTTATTGTTGCACTTAATGGTATCCGAAATGGCTGAAATAACAGGTTTGACAATATCCTGAAGTACATTGACAGAAGCTGAATTAGTACAATTGTTTTTTGGATTGGTAACTACTACCGTGAATACGCCCGGAGTGCCGGTAGAATAATTGGTAACAGAACTTGCCGGTGCACCAGGGCCTGACCATGCATATATAGCACCTGTTACGCTTGAAATGGCAGTCAGGTCAACTGATGTGACGTTACAATCGAGATCGTCAGATTTTGTAAAACTCAGGTCAGGAGTGTCATCATCTTTTACAGCTTTTACATCTGCCTGTGATGTACATCCATTGACAGGGTCTGTGACGATGAGTTTGTAGTCACCAGCACCTGCTACATCACAACAGATGGTATTGCATAAAGCTACATCAGTTGCTGTGTACCATTGGAATTTGGCATTCGGAGTAGAAGAATTACCACACAGTGTTGCTGTACCCGAAATACAATCTGTTGTATCACCCAAGGCAGATACGTTAGGTTTTGCAATATTTATATCAACATCTACCGACAGATTATCAGAACAATTGTTGTCTGTATTCTTAACAGTAAGTGTATATGTACCCGGAAGGTTCACCTTAGCATCTTTCGTGTTCGCTGTATAACCTCCTGGGCCATTCCATTCGAATGTGATGCTTGGTATATTCAAAGTGCTGCCTCCAATTATGGTAACAGTAACACTGTCGCAAGTGAGTATGGCAGGTGTCTGTATGATAGCCTTAGGGGTAGCAGAAGCATCCAGCGCACTTGCTGTAGCAATTGTGGTACAGCCGTTTGAGTTATCAGTTACCGTTACGGTGTATGTACCGGATTGGTTGACAATCAGGCTGTCACCTGTACCAGATGCACCAGGTCCTGACCAAGAATAACTTGAATTAGGAGCTGAACTGCTGGCTTTAACGGTCGCAGTATATGTAAAGCATTCAATTGTATCGTTAAATGTTTTGACTACTGGTTTGATGGTATCAGAAAAGATAGTAGCTGCAGCCGTATCCTTGCATCCGTTTGGTCCTGTCACCACGACTGTATAGTCACCTTCATAAGGTGCGTCAGGGTTCTTGATGTTGGAAGAGAATCCATTTGGTCCGGTCCATGTGTAGGTAACACCGGTAGTGGATGAGTTAGCATCAACTTTAACTGGGAAGGTTGTACAAGTGAAAGTAGTTCCGCTGGCTGTTACATCTTTTGGTTGTTCAAAGTCTGAAATAACTGCAACGGTATCATAGCTCACACAACCGTTTTTAGGATTGGTCACCTCAAAATAATAATTTCCTACAGTGTCAACATTGGCTATGGCTGTACTTGAAATCTTTTGGTTTTTGTCATTGTACCATGCGTAGGAAACACCGGCTGTATCACTTTTACCGCTTATCTGTATTTTTGGTTTATTACAGTCAATCAAGCCACCACTAGCATCTGCATTCGGGTAATTTATAAATGACAGAACATCATACGTTTTGGTATTGGAGCAAAGATTTGGTGAAGTTACTGTGAGGGTATATGTACCAGGAGTACCTACTTTGATATCTTTGGTTGTGTATGACTGATTATTGGGTCCTTTCCAGGAATAAGTGACATCCGGGTCATTGGAAGTACCCTGAAGTATCACAGAATCTTGGGCACAAGTTAGATTGTCACCAATGATGCCTGCAATAGGTGAGAATGGGTTAAATGTGACGGTAACACATTTTTTACCAGAACAAACAGTTCCATCAGGTGCAGTGGCGGTTATGGTCAGACAATATTCACCAGGCACTTCTGTATCCACTTCAGGATCCGTAGGAGAGCCTAGGATGTAACAGGTAGGGCACATTGTCCACAGATATTCTACGGTTTCATAATTTTCAACGTATGAATATGAACCATCTAACGGAGTCTGGTCAACTACACAGCCTAGTTCGTATGGTGGCTCGATTTTGACATCCACTTCTACTAAGCGTAGGGTAAATGTGACTATACTGTCGCAACCCTGGTAGGATTTCAGTACGACGTCTTCGCTTTCTGTGTTGTCGCAGAATAATAACTGCCCGGCACCGTATTTGTCTTCGATGGTTATACAGTCACCTTTACAACGGTAGAAGATTCCAAGATCTTTTGGCGGAATATCTATTTCATTGATTTTTAATGTTACAACGCTATCACATTTTTGCCATGATTGGAGTGTAATTTCGTGTTCACCAACACCATAAGGTACACCATTATATACATATTCTTCATTAGGGCATACCCATTTCTCAGGCGGATCTTTGGCCACCACCTTTTCAACGGTTATATCTATACATTGCTGATTGGGAGGCCCGGCTACATCATTACAATAATTGGAAACATCAACGCATAACTGATGTACACCCTCATCATTGAATGTAATAGAGATATTATTATCTTCAGTTTCAGGATCTGAGAGCAAATTTCCGTCAAGTGTCCAATGATAAGCTGTTGCGCCATTCACATTATTCACACTATAGTTAAATGTTCCTCCAAGACATACTTTTTTAGGTCCTGCAATTGGATTTATTGTACCCATCACTAGGGGGCCACCCTGTAATACATCCACTGTGATGTCACATACCGATCCATTACAACCATCTATGATGAAATAATAAACTTCACCTGGTGTAAAACTGCCGCTTGACAAGGAAATGATTCCGTTTTGGCATAAACCCTGACAGACAACTGGCGACAAACTACCACAGCCACCACCATAGATACCACCCTGAATACCTGAAGAACCGCCAACGGTGGTACAATTGGATGGGATAATGTTGAGACTGTAGTTGGTAGTACCGGCAATAAATCCAAACCAGATGGTATTATTAGGTACACCGCCACCACTCATCGAACACAAAGGGTTCGGACCTGTCGGGTTTGGGTAGTCAGGAAGAGTCGTACAGTAACCATCCAAATCGGCGAGGTTGCACAGTACAGGTGCTTCGTCACAGTTCAGACCGGCAGGTATTGCATTACACTGGGCCTTTACCATGCTCAATTTTAATATTAACAAAAAAGATAATGTAAGTAAATGTCTGAGCTTCATTTCGGTCTTTATAATTGTTTAATAATCAGATTCCTTGGTCAACAGATATGTTGCTTTCTTTATAAAAAAATGTAAAGTAATAACATTCAAACCAAAATGACAATACCTGAGGTGCATTATTGACACCATATTTTAATATTCAAAATTATATTTTGAAACAATGCCAATTTTTTAATGAAAATTTTGCCACAAGCGTGGTGGTTCTGCTTGTTTGGGGAATATTAGCTGATTATTGCTTGTCTAATACAGCTCTGACGCTACCGTATTTTAAGAGTAGTTCTTTTGCTTGCTCGAAGGAAATTGATTTTTTTTCCATAATCATCTTGACGCCACGGCTTATTAATTTATGGTTGCTCAACTGCATATCTACCATTTTATTATCTGCCACACGACCTAGTTGGATCATTGCAACGGTTGATATCATGTTGAGTACCATTTTCTGAGCTGTACCCGACTTCATCCGGGTGCTCCCGGTCAGGAATTCAGGACCAACAACCACCTCTATCGGATAATCAGAAACCTGAGCAACAGGTGATGAAGCATTACAGGTAATACAGCCGGTAGCAATGCCTTGTTGGCGGCATTTTTCAAGCCCGCCAATGACAAATGGTGTGGTGCCGGATGCGGCAATACCTATAACGAAGTCTTTTGTGCTGATGTTGTAGCCTGACAGCATTTTCCAGGCAAGGTCTGTGTCATCCTCGGCAAATTCTACTGCTTTTCTTATGGCGCTGTCACCTCCGGCAATGATACCGATGACAAGTCCGTGGTCAACTCCAAATGTAGGCGGACATTCGGATGCATCAAGAATACCGAGTCGGCCTGAAGTACCTGCACCAATGTAAAACAATCTGCCACCTTCTTTCATGAAGCCGACCAATGCGGTAATAAGGCTGTGTATTTGAGGGATGGACTTCCTGACAGCAGCAGCAACTTTAGAATCTTCATCATTTATGCCCAAGAGCAATTCATTTACGGGCATTTTTTCCAGGTGCCTGTATTCTGATGAAGATTCTGTTGTTAGCTGCATATTAGTATTAAGCTGCTGAGCTTTTTACATAAGCATCAGTCATTTCTTTTGAGATGGTTGACTTCAAAAATTTAAGGTAGGTTTTACCTTCTATCTCTAGTTGTACAGATTGTTCGTCAATCTTTGTGATTCGGCCTATGATGCCTGACATGGTGACCACTTCATCTCCTTTTTGAAGGTTGGCAACGAACATGTTTTGTTCTTTTTGTTTCTTTGACTGAGGTCGAATGAAAAAGAAATAAAATACGACGAATAATAGCAGAAAGGGTAGTAATTGGCCTAATGCCTCCATGGTAGTAGTTTTTTGTTATTTAAATGGTTTTATTTGACAATTCCTGTGATGTAAATTTTATTTTCGGCCGGAAGTGTATTAGCATATATAAACACAGGCTTATTCTGTGCATCTTTTTTACCTTCCGAATTAAAGACCACCTTGATAGATGCCGTATCGCCCGGAGCAATTGGAGTTTTGGGCCATTCCGGTACAGTACACCCACATGTTGAATGACCATCACTTATAATCAAAGGAGTTTTTCCGACATTTTTCAGTTTAAAAAAATGTGTAATGACTTGACCCTGATGGATGGTTCCAAAATCAAAAGAAGTTTCCTCAAACTGGATTTTTGCCATTTTAGAGGTATCTTTAATTCCTTCAGCTGTGACCGGGCTTTTTATAAGCTCTGCGACAGAGCCCGGCTTGGAAGGTCTTATTTCAACAACTTCATCGGCATCACTATGCTTGCAGGCATTTAAGAAAAATGCAGCAGTCAAAAATATAATCGTAATGAGCATCTTGTTCATTCGGCAAATGTAGTAATTTTAGTGTAAATTTAATAACAAATGCTTGAAAAGACAGATGACCAAATGGATATAAATGACATTCAGATGATTTTCATTATCGGATTTATGGGATCGGGCAAAACAACCATTGGACGTTTGCTAGCCAACAGGCTCGGCTGGAATTTTATTGATCTCGACACTTTGATACAGATAAGAGAAGGACGGAGCATACCCGATATTTTTGAATCGCACTCGGAAGTGTTTTTCAGAAAGGCAGAATACAACGCCCTTCGTCAATTGGGAGGCTTGAAAAATACAGTAGTGTCAACCGGGGGAGGTACACCTTGTTACTTTGATAATATTCATTTCATGAAATCAACGGGCAAGGTCATTTGGTTGGATAATGATTTCGGTACATTGTACAAACGCATTATAGGTACACAATCCGGTACAAGACCCTTAGTGTCCGGAAATTCTAAAGAAAAACTGAAAGAATTGTTTGTCACGAGAGGGGAATATTATAAGTTGGCAGATGTAAAGATATCTTGTGAGCCAGACGATTTGCCCGAAGCGATCTTAGCAAAGATAGTTAAGTTTTTCTTGTGGCACACACCAATTTATACTGTCACAAAAATCATAATACAGGTATTTTTGAGTGAATTACTTTGAAACATCTTTGCAGTACCATAAAAATAACGAGTGCTAAAGCCTGATTCATGAAGAAATTTGGGTTTATTGTTGATTTGTCTGATACTGCACAGGAAAAGTACGAGCAGATAGTGGATGCTTTTGATAGGTTTAGTGATGAACTTAGTCCGAAGCATTTAAAAAACACCCAATTGCGTATTATCCTTCCTCCGGGATCACCTTACATTGACCAAGGTAGGGTCATTTCCGGTCCGCTAGAGCAGCAGGAGTTCGGTGAGTCGCCCTGGCAGACAGACTGGCTTTATTTTCTGCCTGAGTTCAACATGAAAAAATGGCTTAATTTTTCCGCAATGGCAGGCCCGGGACCTGTACTCGCCAAAGAGCAGAGTGCCGAAGTGCCAATGGGTCTATTAATCCCGTGCCTGTCAAGTGGAGATTCAGGATTTGTGGAAGCCATGTCAGAATGTGTAGATGCCATTTACCACGATGAAGGTGCCAGGAAGATTTTTTCAAAAACGGCTAGGAAAATCTTTAAAGAAGCTCTCCAAAAAAATATTACTATTAAGGCATACAAGGTTTCATAGTATTTTTTTTATTAGTATCTTTGCGGCTCATTAAAAAAATATTTTATGATTCATAAGTGTATAATTATAGGTTCAGGGCCGGCAGGCTACACTGCTGCTATATATGCGGCCAGAGCCAATCTGAGCCCGATGATGTTTACAGGTCCGGAACCCGGAGGTCAGTTGATGATCACGACAGAGGTGGAAAATTTTCCGGGATATCCAGAAGGAGTACAGGGGCCGCAGATGATGGAAGATTTCAGGCAGCAAGCAGAACGGTTCAATACGGTCATCAAATACGAACAAATTTCCAAGGTTGACTTTACAGGTCCGGTACATAAGATATGGAACGAAGCCGGTGAAGAGTTTCAGGCCCATTCTATCATCATTTCAACAGGAGCAAGCGCCAAATGGCTCGGAATCGATTCAGAAAAAAGATTGTTAAACAAAGGAGTATCGGCTTGTGCAGTGTGCGATGGCTTTTTCTTCAGAAATCTTGATGTAGCGGTTGTAGGAGCAGGAGATACAGCTGCAGAAGAGGCATCATATCTGGCAAAGCTTTCTCCTAATGTGCACATGATAGTGCGAAGAGACGAAATGCGTGCTTCCAAAATCATGCAGGACCGAGTTAAAAACACAAAAAATATTACTATTCACTGGAACAGTGAAACAGAAGAAATATTAGGTGGAGACGATGTAACCGGCGTCCGTATCAGGAATAATAAAACAGGAGAATTGACAGAAATACCGGTGAAAGGGTTTTTCGTGGCTATCGGTCACAAACCTAATACCGAAATTTTCAAAGATTGGCTCGAAATGGACGAAACAGGCTACTTGATTCCGGTAGCAGGTACTTCCAGAACCAAAGTGCCGGGTGTGTTCGTAAGTGGTGACGCCCAGGATAAGGTGTACAGACAGGCTGTTACAGCTGCAGGCTCGGGTTGTATGGCAGCACTTGATGCAGAGAGATATCTCGTGTCAATAGGAATACATTAATATTGAACAATATAACCAAAAACTTGAAAGTATGGCTAAATTTAGTGCTGGTGTAGTATGGGGCAATGAAGCCAAAGATTTGCTACAATACGCCAATGAAAACGACTTCGCACTACCGGCAGTAAATGTCACCGGAACCAACACGGTAAATGCTGTGCTGGAGACAGCTCGTGAAGTAAATTCGCCGGTGATGATTCAATACTCTAATGGAGGTGCAGCTTTCTTTGCAGGAAAAGGCTTATCTAATGTAGGTGAAAGTGCAGCTATCCTTGGTGGAATATCAGGTGCTATGCATGTACATACAATGGCAAAGGCCTATGGTGTGCCGGTCATCTTGCATACCGACCACTGTGCAAAGAAACTATTGCCTTGGGTAGAAGGTTTGCTACATGCAGGTGAAAAGTTTTTCGAAGAAAGAAAAAGACCGCTTTACAGCTCACACATGCTCGATCTTTCTGAAGAACCTATTGAGGAAAATATAGCAATAAGCAAGAGTTTCCTTGAACGAATGGATAAACTTGGTATGTTTCTCGAGATTGAACTCGGGGTAACCGGTGGCGAGGAAGATGGTGTTGACAATACGGATGTCGATAATTCTAAATTATATACTCAACCATCCGAAGTGAGCTATGCTTATGAAGAATTGTCTCGTATCAGCAGGAATTTTACAGTAGCTGCAGCATTTGGAAATGTGCACGGTGTTTACAAGCCCGGAAATGTAAAACTGGAGCCGAAAATTTTGAAAAATTCGCAAGAATACATTAAAAACAAATTTAATACAGGCGATAATCCTGTACATTTCGTGTTTCACGGCGGTAGCGGGTCGAGTAGGGAAGAGATACGCGAAGCTATATCTTATGGTGTCATCAAGATGAATATCGATACCGATATGCAATGGGCTTTGTGGTCAGGCGTAAAAGATTTTTATGAAGCAAAACGTGACTATCTTCAAGGTCAAATCGGGAACCCGGAAGGTGATGACAAACCTAACAAAAAATATTACGATCCGCGTGTTTGGCTCAGAGAAGGAGAGAAGGCTTTCGTCAATCGACTGAAAGAATCGTTTGAAGATCTTAACTGTATTAATAGAAATCAATAAACCAATTGAAGCAGAAGCGGGAAATCACTCACCAAATATAATGATGTTGAGTGGTTTTCCTGTTTCACGTTTGAGCTCCTGAAGTTTCATATTCATTTTCAGGTATTTTATTTCGTCTTCCGGGCTTTTAGACTCGAGCATCTTTTGTTCCATTTCCTTACAGATTCTTGCGAATTTTCTGTATTTTAGTATCCTTACCACGAAGAGTGCGTCTTTTACGAAATTTTCTTCAGGTGGCTTCTGTGTCTGCAGAGGTTTGTTCCATTTTTCACTATACACATATTGTTCCTGTAGGGCGTTCATAGCAACATTGCGTATTTCGCTATCCTGATGTTTGAGAAAATAATCAGGTCCGGGTGATTGGCCTGAATCGATGAGATTGGCTACATTTTCGAGGATAAGTTTATACAAGGGAACATCAAAATATTGCAGAATATCCACTGTATTGTTATAGATGTATTGGGCTACAGTAGCTCCCGAATTTTCATCAAAAATTTTGTCACCAAAATGGATGAGTACCCTGATGAGGTCTTTTTCCTGCACAGAATGGTCATAGGTCGATACCCTGATTTCGGTAGCGGTCTCTGGTTGCTCAGAGTCGTCGATTGATATTTCTTGTTGTTTTTTATCTTTTTCAGCTTTTTCCTCTCTTTCCCTTAACATTTTTATCACCTGCCTGTTGATGTCAAGCGTAATGAGTTGTTCGGCTATTTTGTATTTTTCAGAGATTTCCTTAATGTATTCTGCCCTTACCAACTGGTGAGGAATCTTAGCAAGCGTGCGTACAATCTCCTGGATGAAGCCCATTTTTTTTACCGGATCACCCTTTATTTCGTCTGCTGCTAAGCTAATGCGGAATGAAACGAAATCCTTTTTATTGTTTTCGATAAATTCGGTAAAGCCACTGTGGCCTACCTCCTTAAAGAATGAATCCGGATCGTGTTTGTCGGGCAATAAGACGATCTTGACCTTTAAATCTTCTTCAAGGATGAGTTCTATGCCGCGTAATGCAGCTTTAATACCTGCCGGGTCACCGTCATAAACTATGAGAATATTTTGGGTATATCTTTTTATCAGCCTTATCTGCTCTACCGTTAGAGATGTGCCCGATGAGGCAACAACATTTTCTACACCGCCTTGATGCAATGAGATAACATCAGTATAACCTTCTACCAATAGGCATTCGTCGTGTTTGCGGATAGCTTGTTTGGCATGGAATAAACCATACAGAGTCTTGGACTTGTTATAAACTGCTGACTCAGGTGAGTTGAGGTATTTGGGGCCGAATGCTTCACTGGAAAGTGTTCGTCCTGCAAAAGCAGAAATTTTTCCTGACAGCCCGTGGATTGGGAAAATAACACGACTCCTGAAAAAATCATTATCAGAAGCAGTTGTGAGACCGAGTTTTTTAAGCAAATCAGGGTTGTAGCCTGCTTTTACAGCATTTCTGGTGAATGCATCTCTTTCGCCCGGCGAATATCCTAGGTTAAATTTTTTAATGGTTTCTTCTAAAAATCCTCTCTGTTTGAAATATGAAAGGCCTACACTCTTGCCCATGTCGGTATTGAAAAGCTGGTCGGAGTAGAACCCTACCGCATATTGATTGATGATGTGGAGACTTTCGGTTTCATCAATGAGGATTTGTTGTTCTGCAGATGGTTTTGTTTCTTCAATCTCGATTTTATATTTCGCTGCCAGATAGCGTAAGGCTTCCGTAAAACTCATGCCATCGTGCTCCATGATGAATTGTACAGAATCGCCACCTTGGCCACAACCGAAGCATTTAAAGATATTCCTTGCCGGATTGACATTGAATGAAGGTGTCTTTTCATTGTGAAACGGACACAAACCAATAAAATTAATGCCCCTTCGCTTCAATGTTACAAAATCACCCACCACCTCTTCTATGCGTGCGGTATCAATTATTTCGTCAATGGACTTCTGTGAAATCATTTGGGTGAGTTGAGGACATGAAGATACTGAATTCTATGCAATCGTGTCAATGTTGTGGTCTTTTTACTTTGCAAAATGCTGATTTTTTCATACAAAACCTAGCATTTCCTGCATAGTAAGTGTGCCTTTTTTTCCGATGATCCATTCTGCGGCAAGCACAGCACCCAGCGCAAAACCCTCACGCGAATGAGCTGTATGGCGTATTTCGATGGTATCAATCGGATGATTCCACCTTATGGTATGTGTGCCCGGTGCCGGGTCAGTACGGATGGAAGTAATGGCTATTTTATCATCATTGGTAGCTGTATCTTTTTCCCAGGCTGTATAAACAGAATGCGTCTGGATGATATCGTTGGCTAAGCTAATAGCTGTGCCACTGGGGGCATCCAATTTTTGTGTGTGGTGGATTTCTTCTATTGAGACTTTGTATTGAGGAAATCCCGACATCATTTTTGAAAGATACTTATTAAGGCTGAAGAAAATATTGACACCCAGGCTGAAATTTGAAGCATATAAAAATGCGCCATCATTATCCTTACAGAGTTGACTTATTTCATCCCAACGTTCGAGCCATCCGGTAGTGCCACACACGACCGGAACTCCATTCAGAAGGCAGTGTTTGAGATTGCTAACAGCTGCTTCCGGCATGGAGAATTCTATGGCTACATCGGTGTTGGCGTAGTTTATTTTAAGCAGATCATCCAGATTTTCTCTGTTGATTTTGAAGGCAATTTCATGGCCATGTTGCAGGGCAATTTTTTCGATCGTTTTTCCCATTTTACCATAACCTAACAGACTTATTTTCATATTTGAATGTATAAATTAGACGAAGAAAACTTAAAACTCTGTCAATAGAATTGAACAAAATTAACGAAAGCCATTCAGTGTGAGTGATATTTGGCAAAAAAATACCGAAAAAATGTAATAAATATTTAGAGTCTGAACGTTATCACTTACATTGGATATCAGAATTTGACAGACATACCGGCATACAAACTTCGACCCCAGTGCAAAGCCTGTTGGTTGCTTACTTCAACATGGATACCGTTGATATTGTTGACCTGTAGTTGTCTGATGTTGAAGATGTTTTTTACGCCAAGATTGATGCGAAGCTTATTTTTCCACAATCTACCTGAAATACCCGAATTGAGCATTGACCAACTTTCTGTAAATCCTTCGGTGGTTTTGCCATTGTCGTTGTAGAAGAATGGAGTTTTTCCTGTCCATTTGTGCCAGATATTCAAGTCTAATTTTCCTTCAAAGAAGGTAAGTGTAAGATCATTCACCCATTCAGGCGACCACAGGATTTTGCCTTTCGATACATCCACCTCGTCATTTATATTATTAAAGCCGGTGTTGACAATATCTGATCGAAAATTAAAGACATTTCGATATTTGTAAGTAATACCAGCTGTGCCACCAAGCGTTGTAAAATTATCCACATTACGGTATTCATAATGTACCGGACCAAGGGCAGTAAGAACAATGCGGTCTGACATCCGGTTATAGAATCCGCTGATAGTGGCAGTAAGTTCGCTGTTGCGGTTTCTGATCAGGTCAAAACTGATTTCTGAACGAAGGTTAAGAGATTTTTCGGGTTTGAGCTGCGGATTGCCGGTGACATAGTGGTTTACATCTATAAATGAGAAGTAAAGTTCCTTAATAGCCGGTGAGCGGAAACCATAAGCCCATGAAAATCTGATGTGCAAAGCGGGCTTTGGCTGCCAGTGAACCCAAGTAGAAGGTGTGATGGCTGTACCATATTTGTTGTTGATGGTAAGGCGAGCACCCGTCTGAGCAGTAAGATTAGAAAGTATCTTGTATTTGCCACTGCCGAATATTCCAAGATCATTGGTACTTGCCATACCTGTTTCACTCAGTGTAGTATCTGCCAGGCGAGTACCTGTACCTTGTTCGTAGTAATTTTCAATTCCGAAAATATATCCGAAATTCGTATTCCTTACATCATGTGCTACTGTTAATCTTCCCAATACAGCTGTGGAGCTCGCAGTGTCCTGTAATCCTGTTAGTAGTTCATCTGTATTGCTTTGGAAATCATGTCTGTACGAATTCTTTATCCGACTGAAAGTATTCCAGCTGGCTGTAGCCTGTATGAGCCTGTTGTGTTTTGTCCATTTTTCACCATGAAAACCAATTTCTTTTCTATTGGTAAAATAGTAATCGTCAAAGGCATAAGGCTTAAACTGTGGTCGTTTCAGATCGCCCGGATTATCTACTTGCTCCTTCATGAACCCTACATTTACTCTCAGGTCGGTACGTTCGTTTGGGAGGAATCGGATTATTCCTTTGCCCGATAATTGCTGTTTGGGGTTCCAAAGCTGATCTCTGCCCATGCTTGTATCTGTAGCCGGTACGAATTGGAGGTAATTGGCGTTAGCCTGTGCAATCCATTTGCCTGAAGAATAGCCTGTACCTGCCGCCAATTGTCTGAATCCGTTGTTTTCGTATTGGCTGCTGATATTTCCTTCAAATTTTGCTATTTGGCTTTTCTTTGTAATGATATTGATAACGCCACCTGATGCATCTGACCCATAGAGCAAGGATTGAGCTCCTTCTATGATTTCGACTTTCTGAATGGCATTGAGTGGTATTTGTCCTGCATCAATATTTCCATTCAGGCGCCCAACTACGGGTACACCGTCAATCAGAATTTTCAGATTTTCACCTTTGAGTGCGTTGATGCTGATGACACTACCCAATATCGGGTCTTGTGACAACCTGATATTGGGCTCTGTCTGTAATAATTCATACAAGCTGAGTACCAAACGTTGTTCTATAGTTCTGCTAGTAAGTATTTTTACTGAATTAACAGTCTGCCTTATATCCGTAGGTGCATATTGAGCAGTAATGACTACCTGGTCAAGATCTTTTCCCAAGATGGTAGAGTCGGACTGCGCAAAAAGCGGTAACAGAGCAATATGTGTCAGCAGAAGACTGCTTAGAACAGTAAAAAACGATTTTTTCAAACCTGTAGGCGTATGTGATTAATATTTGATGATTTTTTCTGCCAATGTGCCGTTGCTGTTGCTT